>Ga0123357_10002457_pt1 | contig 20689 bp, 16 predicted proteins | sample TergutEmb28metaG_FD_89873 | JGI IMG/M metagenome (GOLD analysis project Ga0123357, IMG submission 89873) | Embiratermes neotenicus P4 segment gut microbial communities from Petit-Saut dam, French Guiana - Emb289 P4 | ecosystem: Host-associated > Arthropoda: Insects > Digestive system > Gut ... | reverse complement strand
TATTGAAGATGGAACCGATACGGTGTTCCGAAACGTTGGACGCAAACTACAAGACGCCGGGGAAATACCCAAAAGAAAACTCATCATCAATACAACACGGCGAAAGCTTAAAATCGAGAACCTTCCTTTTATTTGGAAGTAGTAGTGCTGTCATGTTACCAGTGTCCTGTTAACTGCAGGAGTAGAAAAGTAGAAGGCATCTTTACACACAAGGTGATCAGCATTACTTTTGTCATTTTCCAGTCTTGGAATTTATGTAAATACATGAAAGTATAGAGAGCTTTTCTTCAATAGGACGAGGAGATGGTAGAATTCTCAAATTAGTCTACTTCTTGGGTAAGTGTATTGGGAACATTGATTGGCAATGTCACTATACCCATGGTAGGTGGTGTTATGTATGTTGTACTAAGCTGGGCAGAGAAACCTATCTTATGGGAAATTAGTTGGCACCAGAGAATGTGTAATGCATAGCCAATGAACCGCACAAACTGAGGTCATTATAGCCAAGTTCATGTGTACTAGATACTGGGTTGTATGTGGCAGTAACGTGTAAATTAATTTTACCTTCTGTGTTTGCGAATTTACAAGCAAATTGAAAATACTGCTGTTGCTGCCAGTTGTACAGTTGCATGGGATGCAAGCAAAAGAAATTGAAGAAAACTCCCATGTACAAAAATTTTTTAAGTGTTTTGAGTTTTGTGCAAGCAGGAAAAAGGTTGATGCCAAATTAGATTAGATGGTACTGAACATACGTTCTGTCTGAAGGATTTTAACATGAAGTAACAGTGTACTCATTTTAAAGGGCTGCAGATTAAATTAACTCTTTACAAGTTATGTTCAGAGTTTGATGTTGTAGCTGTTTAGTAATTTATGTAATGAGATTTGTTTCTTTTGTACTTCTTATTAGTTTGTGCTCATGTAGACATGAGTTTGGTATGAACACCTCTTGGAAGGTGGCTACAAAAGTGGCTAAGACCAGCTGTGAATTGCAGCAGATTGGATGTTAGGGAAATCTTTATTGAGGATATGTATTGCTTTGAACTGGTTGAAGTTACTCTGTCATAGTAGGTGGTTTCAAAGTTGCAGATTTTGATAGTGCATAAGTTCTTTGTTGCAGTGGTTTGCACTGTTCTTCTGAGGATTGCCCTTGTATTTGTCCTTTATTGTAGAGTTCCAGTAATAGGGTACACATTCATTAAATATTACTTTACAATTAAAAGTGAACACTGTTATGTGGTATTGAAATTGAGGTGACATCATGACCGCCAACATTCACAGTTATGTGTGTAGCCATGTCTTAAAAGTGCAACCGGAAGGAAATGAAAAATCAGTAGTTTTAGATCAGTATTTTTCCCCACTTGCAATAAACTATGTGTAATATAGTAACTGATTTATGGATTAGCTTAAAGTGACAGACTGTCAGGAAACAGTGCTTTTATCAGAACAGGTTGAAGAAGTGAAAACAAACTGGAAGTGACTGCTTGAAATAATATCCAGTGGAGTTAAAAAATTCTGATTAATAGTACTTTCAATTTATTGGTTAATTTGGGATGATATTGGTGGGCTGAATGTTTAGAAAATGAAGTACATAGATGTTGGGTCTGGGTATGACTGTAACCATATTCTCAGTTACCATACGAAAAGAATCTTCAAATTTTGGGAATGTTCACGTCCTGGCTGTAGTCTCATTAATGAGTAGAAAACGGCATGGATAACTGGCTTTCTAAGGTTTTTGTGTAACTTCATTAATGTATTATGAAGGTCTTGTGTAACATCTTGTAATTATATGGAACATGCCTAATACCATTTCCCAGTGGACCACACAGCACAGTGATTATGAGATTATGTTATGTTACATAGAATTGAATCCTCATGGGTAATGTAGTACTGAGACAGTAGTTTGATGTCTTGCATTGTACTTGGCTTTGCTGCAGAAGTGAAAGATCACTGACCAGTAATATATTGTATACTGTGTTATGCTATAGTGTTATCATATTTGAGCATCTCACAAAATGTTAAATATCTTAGGTGGAGGAATTGACTGCTTATATCGGGTTTGGCAATGTAGATTTGGACTGCTGGCAGTGTGAGTTGTTGCATTACAAATAAGGATTATGCACATTACAGTAGATATTTAATGTTGAGGCCACATCCTGTTCGCTGTGTAAAACATTGGCATTTATGCAGTGAAATTCTTTCTTGGAAATGGGGTAGACTTACAACTTGAATCCTTGCAAACTTTATGTTCCTGTGACCGTGCATCGTGAGTAAAGCATGGAGAAAGAATACCAACAAGATGCAACAATATAGATGTTTATTGTCAATTCAGATGTTTAATATCGACTACTGTCTCGACATGTTTCGGACATAAAGATGCCCGAAACGTGTCGAGACAGTAGTCAATATTAAACATCTGAATTGACAATAAACATCTATATTGTTGCATCTTGTTGGTATTCTTTCTCCACGCTTGAATCCTTGGTCATGATTTAATCCAATTCCTTCTCATTGAGCACTCAGCATTTTGTTTTTACTGTTTTATCTGGTGATGAAAAAGTGTGTCGGCATGAACTATGTCCCAGCAGAGCATTCCTGACACTACCATAGAAAGTTTACATTAATGAATTTTTGTCCTTTGTTGCAAGTACAGTAAACTTCGAATTTTAAAACCCTGATCTCCTGTACAAGGCATCAGGGATTTTTGAGAATATTCAGACCTCTCACTGTTTCTTCCAGTTCTCATTTTGATTCTCCCCCTCCCCACTGCTAACAATGAGAAGATGTGAAGGTTTTACCATCCTAACAACAGTAAGCTTTTCCCTTGTCTACTTTAATCTGCTGTGTTTTATTTACATTGTAATAGGCTGTTAGTTTGTTAATTCTGCTGAGAACGTGAATTTTTCTGCCTGCCTGGCTCAAGAATTTTGGAAGGAAAACTCTGAACGTATTGTTCTTTGTTGTTACATGCTTATGTTGTAGCCCAGGTCAGTGTGTAGATTGTTTTATGTAGTTACTAGGAAAACTCAAATTTGTGTGAGCATAAGACATTGGGACAGTGGAGACTAATGTCATTGCCATGATACAGGAAAAACCTATAGAGATCAGATGGCACTTGAGGAAAGCAGTGCTGAGAGTTAGTACTGGTTGTAGGAGGGGGTAATCTGTGTGCTGACACTTATTTCCATACGGACATGCTAATACCGAATTATTACAAATGAAATATAAACTTTCTTACATGAAATTATTTTGTATTAATATTATATTCATGAAAAGGGCACTGTGAATTGAAAGGCCTTTATACTCACTGTGAGCTCTCAGAAACTGGTGACATTCAATGCTATACATAGGACTCAGACTTCTTGGAAGGCTTCTTGTTACATTTTGGAGGGACTCATCTTTATGGTCAGCCTTCCACCCTGAAGCCAGAAGTGAGAGGTTTCTCCAAAACATTGATGCTTCACATAGAAGATTATATGTTGTTACATTCAGAAGATAGTAATCTTCATATTCACTGCCATGAAAATCTGATACGTGCAGCTGCACATTTTACACCCCGGCTTTTCGTTACTTTTTCTTAGGGCTAAATAGTCTGAGCACCCTGTTCTTAAACAACTTTATCACATGTGAGATTTGAGATTCAAGTGATGATGAGTATAAGTTTTGTTGATTCGAGTGGTGATAAATATGAATTATATGGTCACCTGTGTTGTGACACTGGGTAATTTGGTGGATAGTTACCACTGGTTTGGATGATTGTGCTGCTTAATTATCAACCCTATGAGAATCTCAGATGTCATAGAAGTAGGTTCTGAGTAGAATATTTGGACCTGAGAGGGAGATAGTAATTAAAAGCTGATGTGAACAGTGAGGAATTTGAGGTTTGAGGTTTTCTTGACATATGACTCTGGTCTGGGATGTGGCACCGAGTAGTTTGATGGCCAGGTCTGAGCAGTTTGGACTAACTTTCTCCTTCATTTTTTAAATGTGGGGGAGTCAATGGCTGCCCTGAAATTAAGCACCCCTATAGTAATTTTTATATCTTTAGTTATCTTATGTCATAACACGGAGTTCTTACAATTCATTCAAAGTCCACAGTTGGGTTTGGGTATAAATTTCACAGTTCATTGACTAAAATATGGAAGTATTATGTACTCTTCCTGGTTCTGTATGACCTGTTAAGAGTCTAGATTTCTAGACGAAATGTTAAATCACCTGTTTATGTCCTGGCCGGTCAGTCAGGTCCACCTTTAATGTGTTTCCAGTGACCATCTGCACCCACCTTTGAAGGACTCCTTGTATGCTGTGTGATAGGCATACTGTAAGATTCATGTTCTCCATTTGGTACCACTTCAAAGCAAAAATTTCTAACATCAGTATAGTAATTGTAATAATGAAGCCAAGGAGTCAGATCCACTCTCAAAGTGCCCATTATGTGAGTAACACTATTGAACTTCTTTAATGAGATATTTTCCACGTTAACACACGTGTACTGGGATGAGAATTTTATCAGGGTAACGCTGATCATTTTGCCAAAGAAGCAAGTTTTCATAGCCACATTTTTATGCACCTTGCTGTCTAGATGATATGTGTGATGTCTTACCATAATCTGATGTAGTACGTATACCCTTTTTTTTTTTTTAATAAAATACAAATAAGTTTTACAGTGGTCAAACATACCACACCATGAATGCATATAGTGGAGGCTAATTGGTTCTGTCATGTGCTAGAATGAGGTTAATATCGATGAGATTCTAAAGTAGACAGTGGTCTTGACCACTCTTAGATGAATTTGGATCCCTGTGGAGCACCTGTTGAATTTGCTTAAACTGTCTTTTGCCATGACAACTTGAGAACATCTGACTGGACCTTAACAACTTTATACTTTGGAATTTTGCAGGAACTTGTTGAACTATTGTAATTTTGGCCAATAAAAACTGAACAAAAGTAATGATTATGTCACTGGAAGATGTATGTGTTTCAGGGTACATCTGTAGTGTACACAGCCCTACTTGTCCTGTGAAAAACAGACAGTCTTGCTTGTGTTTATGCTGCATTGTTGAGAGGTCTGTTCTTTGGTTTTTGTATGTTGCTTCATTAAAGTACAACTTTTGCAAAGCTTCTGTTTTCATGTTTCTTATATACATGATTAAGTTTTTTTCCACATCCTGGCAACATTGCTAAATGAATTGTGATCAGATGAAGAAAACTTGCATTGGGTTTTGTGTGAAGAGTAGAAAGACATGTTTATAGTCATTGTTTTGCTTTGAATTTGGTGACTGCATGATGGGCACTGGATTTACTATTTATTTATGCAGTTACCCCATGAATGGCTTTGAATAAAAAATTATAGTTTGAGGACATATGAATAGTTGTTATGTAATTTAGTATATTTTATTTTGTAAAGGTCCTTTGTCCTTGTTAGTGGACAGGGAAACTACTAGCAGTATAGCTGGTTGGACACTTTTGCATAATTTGCTACTGAAATTTTGATCAAATTTTTGTTTTGGTAAATGCCAAATGAAACCTGAAATATAAAAAGAACATGACAAAAATAATTGGTTTGTTTACAGGGGCCAGAACAACAGAATTGGGTATTTTGTAGTGGTAGGCTGAATGGTTAGGTGTGGGCAGATGCATTGTTAATTCACAGTGTGTGTTTTTTGTGGTGGTGGTGAGGGAAAATGATTATGGTTATGGGATAATGGTTGGCTGAATCATTTTTACTAAATAAGTACCAAATGGTTAACCATGCCTTTTTCTCCGTTTAATAATTATGCTTTTTGTGTGAAATCAGATCTGTAGTTGGTGTTTAATGCCAGAAAACCAGTACATTAGTACCTGTTGATTTTCGTTTCCAATGACCGGTAAATTCGAATTGGTGGCTGACCTAAAACAAGAAGTTAATAACTGACACATTTGTTCCTTGAGATGGTTTTATTTGCAGTATGAAGTCACTGGAATGTATAAATTAATAATCTGACAACTTACCTATTGTTTGGTAATTATTTCCAGGGATTGAGACTAGCAGTTTCTGATGGGCCCACAAGACTAGGGTCTTCCTTTTCCTGTTTCTCCTTAAGATGTAGGCGGATCCATCCTCCAGAGTGGTACAGGTTTTTTTTATCCTGAGACAGCAAACACTCCAGGATTTTAGTCATGACTATGACTGTGCATCATCAGGATCCTTTAAAGTTGATAATTGTCCTTGCATACTGTAGCCTGTAAAGGAAAGATATGTTATGAAATATTTCTATACATGTATAGTTACCATTGCAGACTTTGCATGCCTTGTTAAGTAGGGTGTTGAGCAACTGCAGCATAGATGGTGATTGCTTGCACTTTTTCATACATCCTTGAACTTTATTTGTTGCAAATATAAATTCACTGTTGCAAAAGCAGATATCCCATTCATGTTTCTTGTTGAAGACCCCTTGTATAATGGTGTATCACCTGTCACCATCAAATAGTAAGACAGATAATGAGTTCATTTGATTGATTTTTCTCTGATTGACAGAAATTACCTCGATGGATGTTGCATGTTTTTGATGAAGCTAATACCCTACCCATTTGGAGGATAACTGAATATTCACAGCAAAGGTGTCATTAAATTGTTACATGTATCACATTTTTATCATCACGCAAGGAAACTGGCCATGCTGTTGTTAGTTAAAATCTACCTGTTGGGTCCATTAGATGGAGCTCTGTTCTCTATCCTTCAACTTTTTATCTCATGTTGGAAGCAGAAGTAGTTCCCCAGTTTTTGCTCTCCTCACTTCTATGATTAAGGAGCCAACATGTAAATATATATATGTATATTACTGTAACATTGATTTTTAAAAATTTATTTTTAAATTATTTCAAGTATAATTTTGAGTATTGTATAGTCGTTGGGTGATCCATTGCTTCCAGTTTTATTCCTTTTTTCTATTTTATTTCGAACTCCACTTCCAGTGATTTCATGTATTATTACTTGAAACTTTCCATTGTATTGTATGTTTCAGTATGTTGAAGATAGGACATCCATTTATGTATGCTGCAAATTCTCAAGCAGTATTTTGTGTTTGTGTTGTAATTATGAAAGATCACTTGTTTAATACATGCAATTAATAATGAATTTTAATTGAATGGAAGGTGAAGGGTGAAATTGCAGTGTACCTTGTGCTTTGCATGTTTATTGACTAAGATATTAAAAACATGAAGATGTTACAGTTAGTGGGTATGCTGAAGGAATGTGTGATGTAACATGAGTTGCTAAAGACTTTATTTTCAAATGACATTCATTAGTGCCTTGAATAGTGTGGACCTGCGGTGCTGAGTTCACTGTGAATTGTGTATTGACTGACTGCAATGTGAAAGGAAGAGGATGGTGTGTGTTCCATTAATTGGAACATGCTACAAGATGAAAATGTGCATACTAAATACACTTCTTGAGTGATATTGGTGAGGACATGGAAACTGCTTAAACCTTAAATGTGAAGTTTGTAACTTGAGTCATATATAGTTGAATTCCAGAAGACTAGAAAAACTTTAAAGAGACTTCACATCACACCAGTTTCTTGCAATTCAGCCACTTGTCTTTGTCATAATGCCATGTTCTTGGTGCCGTGAACTTCATTTACATTCCATCTTTTCTGATAAGATGTGTAACTAGCAGCTGTTCCGTGTACCTACCACATTTTCTACAAGCAAATAGTGATGTTGACCCAGAGATTATTTTAATTCAAGTTTACACTGCAAAGTTATGAAGCTCTGTAATGTGGATTGTTAATTAATAATTCATTGAGGCCAGGGACGATGCCCCTCATTTGTAACTAAATTAAAGAAAAGGAGTTAAAATGTATTGCTGCATAAATAATTATTTCATTTTGTATCTTCCTTGTAACATAGTAGGCTTTTTTAATATTGTAATGCCCTCAACTAACCAAATATTTGTGATGGAGTTTTTTCTTTGGATGGTGTGATAGTATTAGCTTGAAATGCCAGAGTTGGTATTAAATTTTAGCCCATGGTTTTTGAAGTCATGAATGCTATTTGAACAGGAAAAGATATAAATATGAAATAAGTGAAATTTTATGGCAAATGAAACATGCAAGACATCTTAAAAATGCAGCAACTTTCCTTGTTGCCTAAATGTATAGAATGAATTTCTAGGGGGTGTTTTTTGTGTGAATACAAGTTAAACTTGTATACTCTGCAGTATGCGTGCCATTTGTTTGTGTGTGTTTGCAAAATAGCGAAAAGTGACTGGTAACTTCGTCGTATGTGTCTCTTTGCTCTGTCGTCTGAATGGAATAACATGACTCCCAGTGGACAGATTTTCATGGAATTTGATATTTGAGTATTTTTTGAAAATGTGCCAGAATTAAAGTTTTATTAAAATTGGACATGTACAATTGCACTTTACTTAAAGACCAATATATGTTTTTGACACTGTCTCACTCAATTGTAATTAGAATGAGAAGTGTTTCAGACAGGAGTTGTAGAGAAGTCAAAACATACATTTTATGTTCAAAAACATTTTTTTTTAAATCATGACTTTTACAAGATAATGTGAAAAGTTATTGTAGAGCTGGATATGCTACAGATGACAATATGGCATATGTGCATTGCATGTTGGGTGATTCGTAAGGCTACAAATACACTCAGCGTATGTAATACTTATTGCTTTTCCACTGTAACAGTGGTTCCCCATATGTGTCTTAATGTAGGATTGTATGCATATTGCCCGTCTTGTTCCATCCTCAGTTTAGGTAATTTTGTTTGTACTTCCAGTTCAATTTTAATATCCATGTGCTGCTATTTTTCTGGAAAAATATGCCAGAAAGAACCATTTTTTATTATGTTATTATTTGTGGTTGCCAAAAATATTTTCGTTGTACTGTTTCAGAGACACGTGGCATTTTTATTAAATGGCAAGTGCTGCTTCTCAGTCAGTTTGGGGCTAAGCAAATGTGCACAAATAATACTTGTCATAGGCAACAAATGGATTGAATGTGTGTTGTAGTTGAGTCATAAATGTAGTGTGAATATGTCACCATGTATGGTTATATTGTAAAGTTTTGCACTTTGTTTTTATATAAGTTGTGTGATTCATGATTTATTTAAGGTTTGTTTTTATATAACGTGTGTGATTCATGATTTATTTAATGTTATTTGTTGCTTGTTACTTTTACAGTTTCTTTGGTGTAAGGAACACTGCATATAATATAATTTGCTCATAAAGGGTTCTGAAATGTGTAGACATATGGTGGACCAAAGTTGAGCACGTATTAAACAGAGGAGCATTGTCTGATGTGATGTCAAAATAAAAATGTGTTGGATTGTGTGTGGGAAATAATGTAGAATTTACATTATTTTGGAGAGAAGTCTGAATTTGTTGTGACATCATTATTTTAGTTACTGCTTGCTGTCCAGATTGCATATGTTCTAATCTGAGTTCAGTACAATACTGAAGATCAAACAACATGAATTAATTTTGCTTACGTCGGGTGTTTTATCCTTTGAGTTATGTTAGTTGTACAGTTACAGCCATGTTACTCATGTACTGGAAGATAAAATTCCTTTTAGACTTCTTGCCTATTTTGATGTGCTGTATGTCATATAATTTTCTGTAAAGACAGTTGATAAAGTGATTTCCCACATATCCTATCATGTTACTGACATGGTCCATATACGTAATATAAACTGTTCAATAACCGTGGCCTAAGACAGAAACACGACTCAGTAATGACAAGTGAATGTTCAGTGCTTTGAACAACTGGTCCATCAGACTGCACAGCTGAATTACCTTTGTTACGAACATTAGAGTATAATGTGTTTTTCCTTGTGAGTTCGCATGTCGCTTGTAACATAGATCTTTCCCTTACTGTGCATTAAGCTGTTAAGCTTTAATCTGTGATGAGATAAATTAAAAATTATATGATTTTTGCAGTAACAAAATATTTGATCACTGTAATGTAATCACAATAATAATAATGTCAGGAGCGCATGACGTTTACGGGAAGTGTGAGGGGATTGTGTGTGTGTGTGTGTGTGTGTGTTTGCAGAGAGAGTGTGTGAAGTGTTGTCAGTTGGTGTTATTAATTGCTTTAACTTTTATATAATTTGAAGATGAAAAATTCAGCTGACACATCTTGAAACGTGTTCAGAGTGACAGAATTAACAGAGAAGCCACATTCAAAAGCAGAGATTTTATGGTGTTCCTTTTTTGTTGGTAAAAATTCTCATTGTGGTAAAACTGCTAGAACATGAACCACCACTACTGATGAACAGAATTTGTGAAAAAGTGTGACCCTTTTCCTTTACAACGTGAATGACTTGGTGAAAATCAGTGGGCTCCGGACTGTGGGCATGTTTGCAAAATTATGAAAAGTGCGTATTAGCTTCGTCATGTCTGTCATGCATGGCCATCTGCATGGAACAACTCGGCTGCCACTGGACAGATTTTCGTGAAATTTGATATTTGAGTATTTTTTGAAAATTTGAAAATTCAAGTTTCATTATAATCTGAAAAGAATAATGACTACTTAACATAAAGACCAATATACATTGTGATCATATCTGACTCAATTCTTCTTAGAATGAGAAATGTTTCAGACAAAAGTTGTAGAGAAAATCACAACACATTTCGTGTTCAGTAACTTTTTTTTTCCTGAAGATCGTGCTGTTTATGAGAATGTGGAAAAATATTGTAGGGCTGGGCATGCCACAGAAGACAATATGGCATGTGCACATTGCATGATGGACAACTAAGGCTACCAAAACACACTCAGAGTATGTAATATTTATTTTTTTTCAATGGCAACAGTGTTTGCATGAACGCGCCTCAATGGTACATCTACATTGCCTGGCGTGTCATTATTCTCTGAGAGTGAAAGCATGCAATTACTGGTTTTAGAATCAGCATACTGATCCACTATATAGATCTCCAGACCTCACTGTTTGCAGATTTTTTCTGTGTAATAATTGTGAAGATTCTGCATGTAAAGGTAGTGAAGAGCCATTGACCGTCTGAGTGGAATAGGAGTAATATCTGCATTAAGTCCCAACATATAAAGATTTGTAAGGGGCTAAAGATGAAAATGTGTTTGAGACTTTGAGCAACTCTTAAATTATAATGAAAGTCGGTAATGGTAAGATGTTATAGGCTTCATCTTATTTCTGTCACACTGTTGTAGAACTGTGTTATAACTGATGGTAAGGATTTGCCTCAGGTACAAGGCTGTTTATGTGTCTTTATTTGTGCGTCTGATATGTATTGTGTCAAATCCTGTGTTGCTGTTTTGTAAAGAATAAGTGATTTTTAATATAAAATGTCCAAGGTTTTGTTTGCAAGGTGTGTGCCTGAACATTGTGATTTGAGGGAAATTCACCTGGGTGATATGCATGAAATTCTACCACATTAAGAACATTGTACTGTACTGTCTTGAAGCTTGGGTGTGGTGAGACAACCACCTTTGTTACCTCAGTTAATCAGGCAAGGGGATGCATTGGGCTACCAGACACATTGTTGGGGCCCCTCATAAAGAGGACAGATTGTAGTACCAACAAAAAACATTTTGCTTGTGCCCCCCCCCCAATATCTATTTGATTTACTTATGTGTTTCTGAAGATCTCTAGTTTGCCCAGCTTTACCTGGGCACTGGTAAACCTGTACAAAGCAGTTTTAAGGTGGGTGTTGTATTTAGGTGCTGCTGTAATGAACAATGGCCATGCAGCATTTCAGTCAACACCTGTGTTGTTTTGTGTTTCTGATGGGTGTGTCCCATAACTGTTCCTTAAAGCCCCTCACTTGCCTCATTATTCAGTTTGGCAGCACTGCATCCTCTCCACCCATTACAGTTCTGAGCCTGCTAGCACATGATGTGATTGGAACCCATGATTCCACTCTGAAGTATGGGCTGCTTGGTCCTTCTCAAGCCAAGGCATCTCCATATCCCCATTACCCCAAATCCTGCTGTGGCGAGGGATCTAGAGAAGCAAGATCATTTATTCCAGGACATGACAGAGTATCTACTGATACTGCCAGTCAAGTTTTGATGTCACCTGGGACAGAGTGCTTAGGCTAACTGATTTTATACAGATAACCCCACTTGCATAGGCCCTTCCTCTACATTTCTCTGCACAGGCTAAATTCGCAAACATGGTGCATGTAACACAGCAGCATAAACACCAACACCTTCTTCCTGGTCCCACCTCATGCATGCATACCATAGACTGTCAGCTGTTCTCAACCTGTTCAAATCACACCAGCTCTGGAGATTGGAGGGTCACATTCCAAGTTGGTCCCCAGTAATCATATCACTCATCAAGGAGCCCCAAAGGCAGCCAGTGTCATTGTATGTGGTTCTGTCAGATAGAACAGTGAGAATGTACTTTTACCAAAAATTCTCCACTGCAGTCCCTTGCCGACAGCAGTTTGTCAGACCATTAACCACAAGCATAATTATTACAGTTGTTACCATAATTCAGTCAGTATGTAGGAAAGCAAATCCTATGACCATAAACATGCTGCTCCTAGATTCCAAGTATGAGTAGTTTACCACTATTATTTTATTTTATGTATGTGTGTTAATTTAACAACAGTCTGCACTACTGACATCACAACAAATGTATGCTTATTGTAAACTGTTCATTGTTCTACATTTTAAAGACATTTTGGTGTCAGCTCCCTTGAAGATGGCAACAGTGTCAAAACATGTTGGAGCTAAATAACAGAAAAATACATAGATTGTGGAGTTGTGCTTTTGATGATGTTAGCAAGTTTTAATATTTATACTAATTCTTCATTGGTTGTCTTGCATACTCAGTGCTCATTGCAGTCATATGCTTATTTAGGGTGGATGAAAGTGGATATGAGTTTATCTTTGGTCTGTAGGCCTTGTCGTTTGAAATTGGTTTTGTAGCAAGTATTTGCCATCAGATCCTGATAATGTGTGGAGCAATGTATTGTCTGTGTGGGACTGTAACAGTACAAATTCTGGACAGTGTAATTCAGAAAAAACAGTTATCACCACTATGCACACATCATGTTAATATAATTAAAGAACAAAATATAGAAATATGTACAAGATAAGGTTGATAAAATTTATGGGGGATAAGGAATGTGCATTGCTTTGTAATAGGGTTAAAAATTACTGTAAATAGGATTTTTTGTTTGTAATCATAAATGAAACATGCTACATGGTACTGAAGAAGTCTGTTTTTCCTAATTACTGCAAAAATAATTCTTTGTGTAAAAACATGAACTACTGCAATGTCAGAAGCATACTGGTTTAAACACTGTTTACATTTTCTGAGTTAGGTATGTCTTGGTGAAGATATTTGTCTTAATCTAACCCTCATACTGTGATTTTTTTTCTGACCAACACCATTTCTACCAGCTTTGAACAGCAGCAAAATGTTGCACATACAATAAATTAGAATACTTTGAAAAATTGTTGTTAAAAAGGCTCATTGAGAAAATGAGAATGAAAATTTATTAGACACGTGAATTGTACTTCACTGGTCTTATAGGTGATTCCCTTTAATCTGCCTCTTACTGGAATTAAACCCTTCAGTCTTCAGAAATTTTATTTAAATCCAGATTTTGAAAGCTTAGAGCCCAGTTCTTGTCTTTTGTTCAGCTTCAAAACAGTTACATATATTCACTGTGGACAGGGGTTCTAATGTATGATTGTATCTGTGTAACAGCCAAACGAGTCAACCATAACTAAAGAACATGATGATTTTCATGTTGCTAAAAAGCTTTCCAATATATAGTGTGTGTCTGCATGTGTTTATTTCTTCAGACATTATGTTTTTGTGTTGTTATTGGAAATAACTTGTTTTTAGTGGTTAGCTACCTCAGATGGGAATGCTAATCTTTTGTCTTTCATGAGTCTGCTCTTTTTATGATTAACACTTGTGTTGTAAGGAAAATAATTTATATTAAAAATTGTGTGCTCACTAAGTGTGATTATTTGTCATGTACGAGTAAAGCACAAGGTATACACTGTTGTAACTTTACTTTGCTACCAGATTGTGTGGCTATGATTAAGGAAATACCACATGGGACAGTGTTGTGTAATAAAGTTCCTCTATGTAGGTGGATGAGAAAACACGGGCTCAGATGTTCAAATTGCGTCAAACTTGGAATGAAGTGTTCCCTCCCAAGAAGTTGTATGCTGTGGATGTACGTGTAAATTCGATAGATCCAGCCTGGCCGATCACAGCTGTACCTCCTACCATATATGTGAACCCAAAGTTTCTTCGGGTAAGTATAAGAGCAGTTTTCAGTACTGTTTGTAAAACTGAAAACTTGTTTGTAAAACTGAAAACTTGTTTGTGGGTGGTTCATAAATATTGTATCAGAACACGAATGTGTCATGGGAAAGAGATTAATATGTCTCTTAGCATTAGGTTAGTGGGAATTACAGGTTGATGTAATTAGAAAGATCTCAGTGTGCTATGTCATAATTGGTTAACCACAGGAGGCTGTGGCTGCTTGGTTCTGGTTGATGTGTCAATAACCTGTAAATCCATGGAGCAGAGTCCTTGAGAAGCTAGAAGGCCGTCAGCTAGTCAAGAAATTCCCTGTAGTGAAACCAGCAGGTTCATTACTGCATTCACAAGAGCATGTCATATGTCCCTATCCTGTGCCAGATCTATGATTCCTTGTCCCACTTCTTGAAGATCAGTTTTAACCCTTTGAACACCAAGTTAAATCCCATTTGCCATTTACTGGCATTGTTAGGAGCTCACCATATTCTCCACATTAGCAGGATAAGGGTTAATATTATCCTCACATTTATGCCAAGTTCTTCCAAGTTGCCACACCTCAGGTATCGCCATCAAAACCTGTGTGCACCCCTCCACTCTCCCATATGTGTTATGTCCAGCCCATCTCTCATTCTTGATTTGATCACCCAAATATTTGGTAAAGACTACACATAAAGCTCCTAGTTATGTAGTCTTCTCCACTCCCCTGTTATTACAACCCTCTTAGACACAAATATCTTTCTCAGCACCTATTCTCAGGCACCCTCAGAACATGTTCCTCCCTCAGTATGGGAGACTCAGCCTGACACCCATACAAACAACGGGCAAAATCATAATTCTGTATATTTTTGTGTAGCAGAAAATAACCTATATTAAATGTAACTGTACAACACTCTTGGTTTATTACAAGCCAGCCCCAGACAATGGTCCTGCCAGGTTTCTTTACAAGAAATCCCAGATTCTGTTGAAGGAAAGAACTTGCAGTGTTGCCTGTAGAGTGGAGAGCAGAAAATAGTGAACTCATTCAAGAGGTTTTCTTGTGATTGGATGTAGCCTGTAGATGTTTATTACCTCCATTGAACACAATGTATGTGTTGCTGAAAACTGTCGCACTCTGCAAGTTACGCATTGACTAGGGGTGCCATAAACTACATGTTAATAAGGGAATGGCCCCTAACCAAAAAATCAAGGCACCCAGGTAGTTGTAATTTATGGAATGTAAGTACAACATGCAGTCTGAAACCTGAAAAGGGGAGTTATTTTTTTATGTAAAGAGGCTAATTTAAATGGAACAAAGCAAAGCGTAACATACATCATAACCTGTCTTGGGGTTGGCTGCTCAATCGTCAGGCCCATACCTTTGTCTGCATACTGCTTATGACTGGTTGCAAGTGGGGGATGGAAGGAGGAGTTCATTGCCAGCTGCTTCCCAATCATTATTAGCTGTAGTGGATCTTGTGGCTTGGAAGATGGCCATGGGAGTGTTTTGCGTTAGAGAAAGTAGTTTGTGTTGAACACTGTAGCTTTGCTCGCTGTACAAAATTTGTTTGTAAGATCTAGCATTGTGTTTCCTGTTACTCTTCAAGTTACCACCATGCCCTTCCAACAAATTGTGCAAAGAGAGGGTCCATTGCATGATACTGGTAGGCTGTACTTCCATGGGTGCAGATTGTTTCCTGGAAAGCCATATGGTGATCCAACTCTTCAGTAGGGAGCTTGTCTTTAAAGTCAGTAACTTTATCATATATGCTGACTCCCTTGATCCCTGCTTTGGTGGTGATGTGGCTTATATCTCCAGCAGCATTGTACAGAAGTACATCTGTATGATGTCCATGTACAGTTGTTAAACACCATAAGAAACATTTACAAGTAGCTTGTGTGTAATTGATAATTGAATAAAAAAAAATATGTGCCATAGTTTTTCATTATATTGAGTTATGCTGGCTGTGTTTTTGTAATGAGGCTACTTATGTGCAATTTTTATATACCAGAATTCCACATCAGCTGAGGCAGACAAAGAATTTGTGAACTAGGCTGCTGGATTGATGTAATGGCTTCCATGCTGTGTGGATTTATTAATTAGTTTATCACTTTTGACAGCCATTACCTTTGCAACTGCTGTTGCATGAATTAACATCAGCAAACCTGTTTTGTACCTTTACATGCAGCACCTTCAGTGTTCTTTATTATCACAAGATTTCCGTAGGGTTCGATGTTCGTGTACTGACATCCAACGATTATTAGAAAATGTCGTGAATTAAAACATACACAGATGTTTAAAACATCCAAGTTGCTTTGGCCAGAGCATTAATAGTGTGGTAATGTATAATGCAGTACACTTTATATATCATATTAGTACCTGATACTGTGAACATATTGCAACATGTAATGTGCATTAAAAGTAACAGGTTAAGTTGGCCCTGTGCACACCATGAAGGCATGTGGGAAGGTGGAGGTATACTACTCATTTTTAACATAGCACTAGGCATAGGTGAGTTGCTAATTTCATGCCCTGGCTGCTTTATGCCTGTGAGAAGTAGCCTGTTTTCCACTGAGTATGAGGTTGGGTGGTCTTGAGGGCGTGTCTGCATGCTTTGTAGAAGAGGAGAATCGCATTTCCCTGACAGGAATTGGCCGCAGTTCATCGGTCATTCAGCTCATAGCCCAGTCACTATACCAACTGAGCTATCCAACTTTCAGACACATTAAATCATATGCAAGTCTTGTGACTAAAGAAGGCATTGAAGACTTGGCTTGTAAATGTATAAAATACCCATTTCTTGGTACTGATTAAAGCAACATAGTTGTATGTGTAACACCGTTTGTAGTGATGGTAACAAGCTGGCTCACCAGTGTACCAAAAACTGTTACATACAACAAAAGATGGGAACATGGGAAATTTCTGCATAAGCTAGTTGTGTGAGAGCAAGTAATGGAGACTTCAAATTTTGTTACAGCAACAGGCAACTACAACTGCTGTCCCTCAGCCTTCAGCTGCTGTGACTCCTCCAGCTCCAGCTCCTGCTGCTCCTGCTGCACCTGCTGCACCTGTGGAAGAACTGCAGGTACTTAGTGAAGCCAAAATGAGGGAGCAGCTCCTTAAGAAGCAGAAAGAGTTGCTAGAGCTTCAGCAGAAAAAACTGGAGTTGGAGTTGCTGCAGACAAAGGCAAGATTAGAAGAACAACAGAAACAGCTGGAGAGGCAGACAGGTCAACTTCACGGCCAGCCTGAACATGTGCAGGTAGTCAGCTGTGTACAGTTACTGTAGCTGCAGTCACAGCAATTGCAGCTTGGGCTCACTCCCTGTTGCCTTGTTGTTCAGAAATCAACCCTGCCGTGGTTCGTTGAACAGAACTTCAGTAGTAGTGTACAGAACAACAGTATGGTAGCTTAAATCCATGTTCTATTATAAAATATTTAATGCATACTTTAGTAAGAAATATTCAAATAAAAATTAAGTAGGCGATGTGGGGCAAGGAATGTTGCCATTTGTTTTGGGGAACAGAGTCTGGGTTTTGCAGCCCCTGGCAACATTGCATCTTGCCTCATGCTTCAGTTACTGTGGCTGTGGCTATAATAAGCTGGCTCACTTCGTAGTCAGGGTCTTCCTGTATGAGTCTGTAATAATTCAGTGTTTCAGAAGTTTCCTGTTACTGAAAGTTCATTACCATCCAAATGAAAACCTGCTGTTTGCTTTTCCTGTGCCTACTTGGTGTTGTAGATCACATCATTAACGTTTATTACATTAGTGTCTTATCTAGCATTATTCATGAGCATGCAGAAGTATCGGTTCATCACCTGCAATGCGTTAAGTTTACAGAAACAATAGCACTCAAGACTCCATTCAACCAGATAAAGAATTTTTTAAAGAATGAGGCATCCGGTCACATCCAAAAACTGTGTCACAGGATGTGTATGTAAGTTTAATAGTCTACTGTGCATACTGGCAGGCATATGAAGTTGCTTTTTAATGTCTCCAGGTGTTACCTGTTAGGTTTGTAGTAGTAAACAGAAACTGACATATTTTGTTTCACAGTTCCAATCTATTTACGTGATACAATTTTAATCTGTTCCTTCTCTACATTACAGTGTATTCATTACAAACTACCCATTCTTTCCATATATATATATATATCCCCCCCCCCGGCTTGTACCTTTTCTGTTACCGCATATAACCTGCAGTGTCATTGTTCATTATGCATGTATGTTGTTTGAGGAGCAGGTGATTCTGTTGACATAGAGCAGTAGCAGTCTGTGTAGAACTCTGCATATGCTACTCCATGCTAACTACTATATTTACTTAAATATGAGCACGTGCGTACACGCATGTGCACACACACAGACACATGCACACACACATTGCCTGTATAGAACATATTTGACATTGTGCACAGTCATAAGGCAGTCCCCATTTTTTGGATAATAAAGTGGGGGGAAAAAAATCTTGTCCTTTATTTGGGTCAATACAGTGATCTGAAAGTGATTATACAGTACATCTCAATTGACTGGAGTGCAAATCATTAATTATGCCATTATATAGTTTTCAAGACTTAAGGGTTCCATTGTTTTTATATACAGTGTAACTACACGGAGGAGAGTAATTCTTGAGAAGTTAGTATACTTGATGCTTGTTAAGAAATTTACTGCATTTTGTGGAACTCAGTGGTTCAATCCCATGTTCACAAGGGCCCACCAGTAGTCCCTATCTTGAGCCAGGTGAATCTCAGTTCTTATATTTATACATTCTTTAAGATCCATTTGATGTCCATTCATATATGCACAGGTTTCCATAGGGGCTTTGTTCCCTCAGGTTTTTCCATTCAAGTTCACGTGCTTCCACATGTGCTAAATGCCATTCCAGATACATCCTTCTTGAGTTGGTCATCATAGTAATATTTGGTGAAAAGTACAAATCATCATGAAACTCCTCATTGAGCCATTTTCTCCATCTTTCTGTTACTTTCACCCTCTTAGGTCAGAATATTCTCCTCAGCATTGTTTCAGACACTCACAGTCTTTTTTTTCCCTTGAGGGGTTGAGAGACCAAGGTATGTAATCATACAAAACAACAGTAGTAAAGTTACTCTGTTTACTGAAATGTAAGATGAGTATTTTTCCCTTAAATTTAGTGTTTCAATATATGGGGTTTCCTCGAATTCCCGTTCGGAGCACCAGACTTGACTAGGCCAAACCATGCCAAGGTGTGCATAACTAATTGTCACGAGTGTAGCCAAAAGAGAGAGAGTTTCATCCTGTAGGGCTCATTTATTGCACCCATAAAATGGCACACCACTTGGCAAAGAGAGTTACAGGTGCTACCTGTATTCTTGATGGAACTGAGGCAAAATTATAATACTAACTTCAGACCAGTGTTGGTCAGCCTGACCTAGAGAGAGCCATGTAACTTTGATTCAGAAAAAAATTCAGAAGCAAAGGTCCAGGGGAGGAGGCCATGAAAGGAGAAGCTGATAAATGCAAACTGCACCTGAAAATCTTTCAGTCAGCCTGAGCATGGTTGCGTCCAGGCATTAGAGCAAGAAATAGTTGAGTTTGTGTGTTCAAAAAGGAAAGCTGAATTGCTGGCATGTGAGGTGATAAAATACAAAAGCACATTAAAAGTGCCAAATCACAGTGTCGCATGGCATGGCATCAGTTTACTACCAGTACCAAGTTATGTGTGCGTATATTGAGAAAGAGGTGGTTTGTGTTTTTTGAAGAACTTTGGTTTTTCAGCAGTTGCCATTTGGCTTTGATGAGAAGGTTGTTGCTGTTCAGTGCCATGTGTTTGGGGTTGAGAGAATGAGCAGTTACGTTATGAGAAAAATAGGGACTGTGAATGAAATTCCAGTTTACTCTGATATTCTGTCAGATTGCACTGTGGTTGAATATTTGTCATCAGGTGATGAAAACAAGTGAGTAACTGTCATGTTGGCAGTATTAGCAGGTGGTAGCAAGTTACGTGCGAAACAATGCTTAAGCAGACTCCACAAGAAAATTTAATATATTATTATTATTATTATTATTATTATTATTATTATTTCTTTTCAAATAATTTTCATCTTTATTTGACAGCGATTCATTTGTTCTGTGTCACTCACTTTGTCACAACTCTAGAATAAAGAAAATAACATTGTTTTGAAAATGAGTTTTTTTTATGGAGCCTAATAATAGGTCTTGAGGTTTGTTGTCCATACGCGTGAAATGTGATTTTTATTTCTGAATATGAGCAGTAATGTGTTAATCCTACATCCTTGATTAATATTACTTGTTAATAACCTGACTTACATGTGGCCCAGTTGTAATCTTCATATTAGGAATTTTATTGTTTTTTTTTGGGGGGGGGGGGGGGGGGGGGGGGGTGTGGGGGGGGTTTCGTCAACATTAAATAGACGGCTCCCTTGTGTGGGGGGGGGGTTGGGATGTGTATAT
>Ga0123357_10002456_pt1 | contig 20691 bp, 17 predicted proteins | sample TergutEmb28metaG_FD_89873 | JGI IMG/M metagenome (GOLD analysis project Ga0123357, IMG submission 89873) | Embiratermes neotenicus P4 segment gut microbial communities from Petit-Saut dam, French Guiana - Emb289 P4 | ecosystem: Host-associated > Arthropoda: Insects > Digestive system > Gut ... | reverse complement strand
GCATCAAGCCCCTTCCTCCCTGTTTTCTGGGGACATACAAGCGATCTACATCCGCTTTTGGGTGATGCTGTCCATGAATAGTTAATAGTTTCCTTGTTTTCCGGTCTAGTTTTTGCAGTTCTTGGTGCCAGTTAATAATTCCAAAACTGTATCTAAGTACTGGTACTGCCAATGATCCAATTGCTTGAATTCTTAAGTGTGTGCTGCTCTCCTTCAGAACTTGGATGTATTATTATTATTATTATTATTATTATTATTATTATTATATGTGAACACAGATGCCATATGTTGGGGCCAGTTGTGAGTTACATTCAAATGAAGGGTGTGAAGAAACTATCCCCTCCTTTTTGTCAATAAGATTTATAATGTATTTTTCAAAGACAGTATACTGTGTCAGGCTGATGTCTGCCCATGTCTAGTGTCCTCCTTTGCACTGGAAATTATAAAACTCGGTGTCTGTAATTTGGGACACTATTAGGTGAAATGATGGCTGTCATTGTGTGAAGGATGTCTTAGTAAGTAAGGTTTCCTACTTCATAAAATTGAGGTCTCAAAACAGTGTTAAATGTAGCTCATTCCAGAAGAGTATGATTATTTTTGAACATAATGACTGAGCACATCAGCACATTTGTCCTGTCTTGGCATATTGGATTATAATGCAGGAGCAATGCTATCCAAGATTGACTGTGAATGCAAGAACCTGATGGGACCTCTAGTGTTCAGAGATGTTGCTGTAATTGCCAGTGTAATTTTGAGTAATTTCAGAGTACCAGGATAGTATCTGAAAGTAGACAGGAACAGCTGTTTTAACATCTTTGCCACTTGATATATAATAATAGTCTGTGCATGTGATGTGCAGTAGCCTCACCATTTGATGCACAATAGCATTTGATGGTTCCAAATATGCCACCAAAAAAAAAAGTCCATTGTGGATAAAGAAGTTCTGTTTATTGATATGTTATTGTTACTGCTGTGTATGAAGGATGGAGCAAGACACATTAAACAGAGCTTTAAGCTGTTTATTTTTCTTAAAACATAAAGCTTTACATTGCAGGATTATAGGTGGTGAGGAAAATGTTTGGACCAAAGAGGGTGTATTTAACAGGAGACTTTAGAAAATTGATTGTGAGGAGCTTCAGGATTTGTACTTCTTATTAAACATTATTAGGACAATCAAATCAGGGAGGATGGATGGGCAGGTCATGTGGCATATGTGGGGGTGAAGAGCAATGCGTGCAGTGTTTTGGTAGGAAAACATGCAGGAAAGAGTCAACTTGGAAGTCGTAGGTGTAGATGGGAGGATAATATGAAAAGGGGGTTAAAGAAACAGGATGAGAAGGTATGGACTGGATTAATCTGGCTCTGAATAGGGACAAGGTGCTGTTGTAAACACAATAATGAACCTTGAGGGTTCCATAAGGTGTGAGGAATTTCTTGACTGGCTGAGCAACTAGCAGCTTTTCAACAACGACTCTGCTCCATGGAGTTTGGTACAGGAATATCATTATTTGAAAACTATATAAAAATTAGGTGTTATTTAACTTAGTAAATCACCAGAAGTTAAAACATAACTGAGCCAGGTGTCTAGCCTAGTCTGTGACAGTACATATGTCATTAAGATTCCTTTTTCACTCATTTTAAAGTAGTGACAATCTCACTGCTTCTTCAGTTTCCACGCTGCATCAATCACAGTACCAGTACTGCATTTTTCTCCCAGTCATGCCCTATTTGTAGAAGATATTTTCTGTTTGTGTATAAATTGCATAATTATTGTGACCAATTCTATTATCTACTGCCATAGTACTCCATACTGACTGCTTTAAGCACTGGTTGCCTAGCAGCAAAACTAGTGGATGTAGAGCACATTGTGCAGTATGTGAAGATACCAGGTACAATGGACTAGCGGTAGACAAAAGAATGTTTTGTATAAAATGAAAATTACTATCAGCAGTTTCAAGTAATGGACTAAACACTCAATGTCAATTCTGTGATGATAGATATGCTGTGGCTTGTGGCTGAAATCCAGGAATAGATTAAACCATTATTGCAATACAAGTGGTTTGGAGAATAGTGTGGTGGACGGTGTGCTGTATTTACACAACCATAATGTGAGGTATTATCATTTCATTTTCATTGGAGAGTAGGGCTTATTTGATATTCATGAATGAAAAATGCATAAACATACTTGGTTTAGTGAATTCAGGAAAATGTGCATCTAGAAAATGTGGAATATTATGAACATGTTTGTGTTTTGGCAGAAGAGGGTTCTGCCAATTTGAGGTGGCCATTATAAAAGAGAGGTTTTGGAGACTTGTGCCTAAAAATTTTATCTAGACAAATAATAAAGCTATATTGGATAAAATATTCTACAACGAACAGATAACCATCTTTACGTGACGTCATAGACTTGTAGGTATGATAGCAGTAAAGTCCAGCTGCACGCCATGAAGGTATACACAGGCGTGAAGATATAGCTGCGCTCATTCTTAACCTTGGCACTAGATGGAGGTGAGTGGTCATCCTTGTGCTCCACCTGCTGTGGCACCCACTGATTGGGACATTGGGTGGGCACCAGAACTGGAGTGGGTGTTCTGGAGAAGAGGAAAATCTCTGCCTGTTGCCAGGCATTGCACCATGCACTCTCCAGCCCATAGTGCAGTCATCATACTGACTGAGCTATTACAGGTGTTGCTAAATATGGTAAAAACCATCACTGATTTGTTATTAACCACTCAACGTAACTTTCATGTGATTTACAAATTAAAATTGGTATTGTCAAAATAAATTTCGATTGTTTTTTTTGGGATGTTTGTGCAAGTTGCCTGCAGGATATATTTGAAGGGTGTTTATAATTGTGCTTTTGTGATATACCATTATTACTTTCTTGCATTTGTATTTGTATAGCATTAGCTCTACTGTCAAGATACAAAGGGATGCTAAAACTGAACCCACCAATCCCGTGACTGGAGGCACAACGTCTGTCCACACCGTTGCAACACGGAGCATTGTGTTGCATTGCTGAGGTTGTGGCACCCATCTGAGTTGCAGGCGCCGCAATATGCCACTGCTTTTCATTTTTGTGAGGCTGAAACATAAGAAATTGAGGGTGTAAAAATTGAGCCCTGTAGTGTATTTGTGACACTGATACATTATGATCATTTTTCATCCATCTTTCATTGCTGTATGTTTGCTGACTTTAGGAAGCAATGTGAAGTCTTACAGCAGTGCTGTTAGGGATCCCCATCTTCTGTAATGTAACATCGTCTTGTTGGGTGAGTGGTTCCTGGAGTTCTGTAGGATCATATTACACTCATCTTCAGTGCCAAGCAGTCTGAGAGGAATGCCCACATGGAAACAAACTATGTATATGGGTGTGGTTGATGTGGGTAATGTATATGGCCAGAGAGGGTGGCGAGCCAGTAGGGATGGTATTGGAAGGGGAATTGGTGTTCTGTTCATCCCTGTGTATGCCATGAAGGCATATGGGGAGTGGAGTTGTAGCTCCAGTCATTCTTCAACTGGATACCAGATGAAGAAGTGTAGTCAATTTCATGCCTTCCACATGTTACCCATGGAGAAAGGCACATGGTAGCCGATGAAGACAATTTAGAAGCACTGTTATATAAATCAAGAATGTTGCACATTTTCTGCTTTTTATTGATAAAGTTCCCCTTTACCAGGTTTTATTGCCACTAACATACCTGTCTTGTATTCACATAGCTTCCACTTCACTTCCATAATGTGTAATCACCTTTCATAGCTTTCCTCACTCACACCCAGAAAAATTCCAGTGCTGGTTCACATTAGTTTCTCCATCCAAATGCCCTAACTTACCATTTCCACTTCGCTGGTGATGATCATTATGTGCTATCAGTATGTAAGCCAAACACGTGACAGTAGCTCTAAGAACCCATTACATTGCTCAGTGTATAGGTGAGGATTCCATTCTTCTGGGAATGTCCTTGTGTTCAAGGGTTAACCCTTCAAGATGAGGGTGCTACATAGTCACAAAATGTTGGCCTTCAATTACCCATTGATTCAGCATGATATCCCAGGAAAGTGGAATCCTCAGCTACATGGCTGTGAGAACCTCAAAACTGGTACAGTGGATGTGTTTGCATTTGACTTAATGTTTAAATTGTGCTATTACGTGTTGTAAATATATTTACTAATGGTGTGTTGCCCTTTAATTCTAGTAGTATCTTAACTTTACAGTATTTACACATGAAATAGTTTGGTTATTTATACAGCCTTTCAAACTCGGCCATTTTGCTAGCTGTGTGAATCATGAGGTAAATGTAGCATGTAGGATGCATGGGAGATAGAACCAGAGGGTGTGGATGGTGTCATTCAGCACAGAATGGGCGAGCAAGTGGCAAGTTCGTGTCGACATGGCAGTGAATTTTAAAGTTCTGTAAGAATCAGGAAATTTGTCGACTAACTAAGCACCTGTTACCTTTTCAATTAGGACTGTACAAGGAAGTCAGTTGTGAAGCAGAAATTGCCACACACTGTATAGCACAACAGTAAAATTAAATATTAAGAGTTCAGATCTTCTGAGATGTGTGATGCTGTATCACTGGCAATCTTCCATGGACTGCCTGATCCTTGAAGTTGAGGATATTGTGTTCCTTCAAAATGTCAGGAACCACCGATCCAATAACAAAACATTAAATCCAAAGAGCTGACTCCTCAACAACACTGCTATGAGAAACATATCTCGCGAGGCTAAATCGTCCCAGCCATGTTTTAATGCACCATAACAAAAGAATGATCAGATAACAAGTAAAGGGACTTTTGTTGCTGTCCATGCCAAGAAGGTGTATGGGGAGAGTAGAGGTGTAGTTTCATTCATTCTTAACCACGGTACTAGATGGAGGTGAGTGCTCAACTTCACACCATGGCCACCGTTCCTGCAGGAAATAACCCTGGCACACATTGAATGGGAGGCTGAGTGGGTCCAAGAGTGCATCTGGGCATTTTGGAGAAGAGAAAATTCTCTTTCACCTGCTAGCATTCAAATCCTAGGGCATCCAGCCCATAGCTGACTACTGTAGCTGATAACAGTGACTTTATATGGTGCTAACTGTAGGAATTGCAGTACTGTCATTACCTGTGGTCAATAACTTCTTTGTATTGGGAGTTCCTCTGCAGTGCAAAACTCAGCCCTCCACGGAAATATGTCTGAGGGAGGGCCAGTATCTGACTGGCCTCTGTGCAGCTGAAATTGTGTTGCAGTGTGTCCTGACAGGCATCTTCTAGTGCCATGAATGCAAAGTGACTGTCAGCAAGCGTTGCTGATATGCCCAATTTGTAGCTACTCATGAGATGGTCTGGAAATGGCTGAAGTTTGTGCTGCCACAGCTGGCCATATATGCTGCCTGGTTCAGCAGTCTGCAAGTACAGTATCACATGATGCTCTACAGTAGACTGTAAGACATTTAAACTGAAACCCATTTGCATTGTAGCATGCACAGCTACACATCTGACTTGGTAAACACTGGCAGACATATGTGTGGAATAGTATAATTGACTGGGTGAGTAGTGGGTACAGATGGCATCAGAGTTTAATGATGGCATACCAGGTAGTAAATTCATCCAAGCAGAAACAGAGTGGCATCAAAGAACCCATACTGCTGGACTCCATATGAGGGTCTCGAACAAACACCCAGGTAAACTTACTGATGGTGTCATCCTGCCACACAACAATGTCCATGCCCATATAGCCTGCAGATTTCATGACCACCTGGATGTCATGTAATGTTCAGACATCCTGCATACAGCATTGACTTTTAAGATTTCTACTTCTTTGGACCAGTTGTCAAAAAGCTCATAAGCCATACATTCACATTACTGAAGATGTGCAGGAGCCTGTGGTACTGTGCTTTAGGCAGCAGCCCAAGGAATTCTTTGCAGATGGGATATGCTGACATGTGCATCAGTGGGACTCCTGCCTGTGATGATTTTTTCTCTCTGGTGCAATACCTTCAATCATGAGGATATTTCAGTGGGTTTCAGCTGTATGTGCCTCATATACATTACATACTTAGTTCACTATATGTTCATGTCAGATATGTCAAATATTTAGTACTATGTTACTTATTTTCTGCACCTAGTTTCAGCAGCAGACTACTGTCATGATGCCAAATTATCATTAATGTAAAACTACTGCAGCAACAATGTATGTTTCTGATCATTAAAATGGATTTCAAAACATTCTACATTAAAACAGGTGTTGAATAAATAAAATAGTTGAGGAATATCATGTAATTCAATTTTTGTTTCTTTTTCACTTATATGTTGTTTGTTGTTGCACTGAACTGAAGATATTTTATATTAAGCAATGGGGCATCTTTTTGGGTCTTTTAATGGAGTGAGTTTTTTGTTAGCAAATTTTCTTTCCCTGGTTTTCTTGCACAACATGTGTTGATGGTTTTGTTGTATAATTTGTTCTGCATGGGTGGCTGTTTTATGCTGATTTGTTTCACACATTATGGCTGTATCTATAAGAGAGTTTGAATATCTAGTACAAAAGTTCACCATAAAGTACCTCCATATTTGTTGGGTTCTGATACAAATCTCAGCTAGACAGTAGCTTTTGTAATAGTTTCTTAGTGCTCGCCCCATGCTCCACTAGGATGGAGGTGATTGGTGAGCCTCATGTTCTGGTGGCTTTACTCTGGGGGAAAGAGTCACTGGTATCCTAAATAGGAGGCTGGGGAGGCTTAAGGGCCGGTCTGGATGTTTTGGAGGAGAGAAAAATCTCTTGCACCTGCTGAAAATTTGAATCATGGATTATGCAGCTTATAGCCTAGTCAATGTACTGACAGAGCTATCCCAGACAGGGATATGCCACATCTGTTTATCTCAGTTGATGTATGCAATCTAATTTTCCAGGTACCATCAATAAGAAACTGCTAGTACTTGCAGCTTGCCTTGAATGTGTTGAACACAAGACTGGCATTCATGACACCAAATTTCCATCTGGAGCTCTTCAGGATGTCCGCAAGTTGGGCAAGTGGTGGCTGTGGTCTGTGCATAGCAGCTAGTGAAGTGAGCTTTGCGCTATAGCCAATATGCACAACCATAAACAGGAATGCACTTGACTGCTGCACGAGTCTCACAGAGAAATTTGAAGGATAGTTTGCCCCTGTGAAGAGTAACATGACAGGAAGGAAATCTAGAACTGCACTTTACTGTGGATTCAGTTTACGTGTAACCAACTTTCTTATTTAGGACCGAACGTTTTAAATGTTTAGACTCTAAGAACTTTAAAGCCAGTGGGTAATTGTGAATGTTACTTTAAATAGGGACTTAATGGATCTACAAGTTGTCTGTGAATATCAAGATACAGATATTTGCGAGGTAGAGTGGATACAGAAAAGTTTGGAGAGCAAACCTCTTGGAAAATGATGACTCAGAAGGCTGAGGATGATGGGAGTGTAATGATTATCTGGGATGTAACACTGTTGTATCTTAGGTAAGTATGAAATGTTCAGAGTAACTGAGATGCATGAAAAGTGATAATATGAATAATCAAAATGTTTGACTACATGCACTAAATTATAGCTAAATTACAAGTACTTTTGAAATGATTTCCTTTTTGACTCTATACAGCATATGAGCAAATGTCCTATATTGCCGATTGTGAGTACCATGTAGGTGTGTGTATAATTGTTTTGACAATCATTTAGTGATACTGAATACAGCATGACTTGCCTTGTTGCAACATTATAGTCATAAATGTGAAAAGGTTGGAGAGAAGACCTGTCCTTCTTGTGGCACCAAGCAGCCTGTACATGATATAGTAGAGCAGCGTGTTGATGGACATGAACAACAACAGGACCATAGAGATGACAAGCCATGTGGAGATTTCAAAGGGGCGGAAGTACCAAGCGATGGATGGTTCCTTCATTCCTTTGCGTACGTACAACCGTGTCCTGAAAGTACAAATTAGAGTTGCCTTTTCAGGACCTCTACAGTTAATACACTGTTGGAAATTTTCACGTCTGAAGTCACACAATTTTCACGTTGAGGCTCTGAAAAGATCTGTCTTTGGAATTCCCAACTACCATTGTCTCAGAACAAGTTACATCCCTTCCACGCCATTCTGTAGCAGTAATTGACCAAATTTCCTGGATCTTTCCTGCATAGCCCAGCAGTGAATCTCAGTGTACAAGAGTGACTCAACAGACCTTGTGACAGTGACTTGCACTTCACACAATCTCAGCACTTGGCTTTGTGGTTGGTTAGTTGACTGGTTGGTTCATATATAACTGATACATTTTGGTTGGTTAGTTGATTGATTTATATATCACTGACACATTTCACTCCACTGCAATACTTTAGCACCCACTTGAACATGCTTACTGACCCTGAAGCTGGTGGCAGCACTTTCCTCTGGAATGTTGAGACATTTAGTGACTTATCAGCACAGAAACTGAAGAGATTAACGTCATTCAGTACAGTGCTGTTGAATGTACAGTAAGTGAAATATGTAATTTTATTTTCAGGTTGCTGCTTTATTTCAGTTTACTTACACAGCTGTGTGCAGGGGCAGGGTGAAGTCCATAACATCCAGCCGCTCTGCTGTGACTGATATCTCACTGATAGATATATCTGCCTCTTGTCTTTGAAACACACCTATCATCCCAGTCCAGAATGACATATTGTCAGCGGGCGTGTTCCCATAGGAATAGCCAGGTAGGTACGTAACATCATAACTGGAGACAGAGTTATTGGTGCCAACGTAACACCAACAATAAATTATTGTACAGGCCTCTGGTCTGAAAATATCTGCTGTACCAAATTGATATAAGTTAGGTCTTTCAGACTGGACAGTGTCTACTACTGTGAGTTTGGGCACAGCAAGTTGCTCTGCAGTGTTGCTTATTGCCAAACACAATACACAACATCATAATCTTGACATTCACTTCTAGAAAACTTCAAGACTAAAATAAACTTAGAATTTTGAGTTTCTCACTGCATTATAATTGAAGTGTGGTGCTGAACCAATCAATGTAGCATTATGTTCCAGAAGACTGGAACTTATTAACTGACACAAACTTGCTGTATGTGGTTTAGGATGTACAGAACATGACTGTACACTAGAGAACATGACTGTACACTAGAGAATTAATTTAAAGCTCATGTCCAAGATCCTATGACACATACTGTATTTACCCAAACATAAGATGAGAATTTTTTTCTGATTCTTTGCCTGAAAAATGTAGAATCACATTATAGTCACACAGTAGTCACTCATGAACTTAAAACATGATTTGTGCAATTGTTTTCCTTTGAATTTAGGACTGAAAAAGTGTCGTCTTATATTTGGATAAATGCTGTACTTCATTAATGACATTTATAGCAACACAGTCTAAAAAGAACCTGACTGTTTTCTAATGTCTAATGAATACCTCTGGGAACAAAAAACAGCAAACTCTAGATTCAACCTACACAATAGTACCAACAAATGCATGTACGTGAATTGTATTTATCACATGTTATGCATTGCTGACATGTTTCAACTGCTGTCACAGTCATAATCAGTGTTATTTACAAGATTACAAGGAGTCCAAACGAACGGTTAAAATGCACAAGTGAACCATTCACTGTTACAAAGTATGTCTCAAACTTCTCTCATAGCCACGAAACTCTGAAGACATTCCCACTTATAGTGTACACCTCCATAGAAAAGACATGGTGCACATTAACTACATACAGAAACACACCCAGTTTTTTTTAATAGAAATTGAATTTTGTCAGGTTGTAGTGCTTAATAAACCGATGTGCATTGACTGTATGAGAAGTCTGAGACACACATACATACATATATACATACATAAAAATAACACATACATATATTCATACATTCATACAAACATACATACAAACATACATATGTACATTCATACAGTCATATACATACATATGTCCGCACATACGTGCATACATACATACATACATTCGTACTACATACATACATTTATACATACATACATACATATATATGTGTACATAAATTCGTACGTACATAGTACATACATACATTTATACATACATACAATACATACATACATACATAAATACATACATACCTAGGATAATAATCCTAAACGTGTCAGAGGTCATAACAACAGCAAATATCGAAGACACAATCCTAAGGCAAAATCCTGAGCCCAACCTTCAGACAGGGAGCACAGCAGCGAAGTTCACATACGTCACAAAGAGGAAGCGCCGCAACGCAGTGGTAGAAGGCGGGGCGGAAATCAGGAAGATATTACTCAACAAGAAAGTACGGTTGGGATGTTAGATCTGCAAGACCAGTGACTACTTATCAGCATCTAGATGCTTAAATGCTCGAAGTTCAATCACAGGACCCAAGACTGCAGAGAGGAAGTTACCTGTCCCCTATGTGCAGGCCCCCACACTCTAAAAAAAATGCAAAGGAGACACAACAACATTGAAATGTATAAATTGCGAGAACTATAACAGACGCAACCGGACAAAGAATATCAGTGTAAATCATTCAGCAGTAGACAGAAAATGCCCAAGTCTACATACAGTATTAGAGGAAAACAGACTGAACACTGCATACTAAATAGACGGCTGGCCCACTAAACCAGACAAGCAAAGGAACAGAATAGGCAGAATGAATATAAAGATCGACTGTCTACAAATAAATCTCAAACACTCCAAGACAGCAACATACATTCTACAAAAAATAATCGACGAAGAAGGAATAGACATCGTGTGCATACAAGAACCTTACACCATCGGAGGCAAAGTCATGTGTATACCACGAACATATTCGGTATACGCGTCGGGGGCAGGAAGGAAAAGGGCAGCAATAATAATAAAAAACAAACTTATAGACGCAATACTAATAAACCAATTATCAGACGAGGACGTGGTGGTGGTGGAAATTAGGGTGGAAAGAGCCACGATTATAATCGTTAGTACGTACTTCGACATTACTAGACCAATAGATATCGACTTGCAGAAAATACAGACAATCCTAACGCATGCAAAAGGAGTGGGGATCATATTTGCGATTGACAGCAATGCAAGATCAACTTCGTGGCATGACTTCCTAACCAAAAACCGAGGGAAGAAATTAGAGTAATTTATAGTAAGCAAGCAGCTGCACATAGCCAACGAAGAAAGCAACAGTTATACGTTCCAGACAGAAAGAGGCGCTAGTAACATAGACCTGACGGTTATGAACAATCAAGTGGTCGACTATGTTACTGACTGGGCGATACATGAAGAAGAAAGTTGCTCCGATCACAAAATAATAAAATACGGAATAGGTAAAGGGAGAGATCTAGGTCAAACGACGAGGCTGAACAAGGCAGGAACGAGATACAGAGCGACACACAGGGGCACGGAAAACTTCCAAAGGACCTTCGTGCAAATAATGGGGCAACCAATACACGGATCAAATACAGTGGACACAGGAATAGAGGAAATAGATGAAGACTTATGTCAGGGAGTACGAACAGTACCGAACACCGAAGAGATAGTCGAAGAATTTCAAGAAGCATTGGATAAAGCATGTAAATCCTCACACAGACTAAACAGAACAACAATGACAACCAAGAAGGAGCCACATCACAAATCGGTCCCCTGGTGGACGCAAAGACTTACAATCCTTAGGAAAAAGGTAAACGCCCAGAGTGTGAAGTATCAACGCACGAAAGGGGACACCGTCCTACGCGAACAACGGAAAATACGATACCTGACCACCAAAGCAGAGTACGCGACAATCATCAGGAAGGGAAGATTACCATCTTGGAAGGAGTACTGCACAATGACCTCGGCGACAAACCCATGGAATGAAATGCACAAGATAGCGGCTGGAAGGAGAAAACAAACAGCACCCACAACTACGCTGAGGCAAAAAGATGGAAAGCTAGCAACAAACCTACATGAAACTCTTCAATACATGATACAGGAACTCACACCGGAAGATAACCAAGATAATGATAACGCAACCCACAAAGCGAACCGAGCTGCAACACAAGAAACAATCGACACAGCTGACGATCAAGAGATATCTGTGCAGGAAGTCAAGAATGTAGTGGCCAACATGGGAGGGAAAAAAGCGCCAGGGGAAGATGGCATACCAAGTGAAGTATATAAGGGGCTGATGGAAATTTTACCCTGCTACTTAACAGCAATATACAACAAATGTCTAAAGACAGGAATCTTCCCAAAGAGGTGGGGAAAAGCGGTGATAATACCGATAATAAAACCCGGACAAGAACGAAGTGATGAGGTATCAAAATCCCATCCCATAAGTCCACTGAACACAGACAGGAAGGTGTTGGAAAAGATAATGGTAAACAGAATAAATCACCACGTCTACTCAGGAGGATACATGAATGAGAATCAATACGGATTCAGACCGCAAAAAAGCACCATAGACGCGACCATGGCAATAAAAGACTATGTACAACAATGACTGGAAGCAGGTAAAGTAATAGCGCTAGTTAGCTTGGACGTCCAGGGTGCGTTCGACGCAGCTTGGTGGCCAGGGATTTTGAATAGACTACGGAAATATAAATGCCCTAAAAACTTATATGAGCTTACAAAAAGTAATTTTTCCCAACGTGTAGTGACATGGTCCACGAACAGCCTAAGGATGGATAAAGAGATAAGCAGAAGATGTACACAGGTTTCGTGTAGTGGGCCGGGCTATGGAGCTTGCAATACAACTCACTTCTGGAACAAAGATACATGAAAAGAACTAAAGTGGTGGCATTCGCAGACAACCTGATCATAGCGACGAGGGGAGAATCGGCGAGAGCCGTGGAAAATTATGTGAACGTAGAACTAAACAAAATAAATGTATGGGCAAAGAATAACAAGACACGATTTAACGAAAAAAAAAAAAACCCCCCAAAGTGATGTTCGTTTCACGAAGGAAAAGGAAAGAAAACAAGAACATAACAGTTTATTTAAATAACAAGCCAATTGACCAAGTTACTAAAATGAAATATTTGGGAATAATACTGGATCATAAGTTTAGATTCAATTAGCACATAAAATACACAGCAGAGAGGTGCGGAAAACTAATTCACAGCTTGGCAAGAGCGGCAAGAATGGCATGGGGGATAAAATACACGGCTATGGGCAGTAATACCCATGGATCAGAGTAATACCGCTGCTAACATATGGCGCTCCAGTATGGATAGCAGCAATGAACCACGAATATAACAGACGGAAGTACATAACCACTGCATCAACCCACGCACGGTGACAATATTTACGGACAGCAGCGTTTCTCTAGACTCGCGTAACAATCAAAACAATCATGCACTTCTGGTAGAAGAGATCAGGAAAAAGGTAACTAACATGGTGAGAGCCAAATGGAAGATAAAGTTTTCGTGGGTTAAGGTCCATGTAGAAATATTTGGTAATGAAATGGCGGATAGGTTAGCCAAAGAAGCAGCGTGAAGCGAATAAACCAGCTACGGGTTCAGTAGGATACCCATAAGTGCCATATACCGAGAAGCAGCAGAAGAAGCAATACTCAAATGGCAGGAACAATGGAAAAAACATCCAAAGCAGAGGCAACAAAACAGTATTTCCCAACAGCAATGGACAGAATAGGGGAAAAAATTAACCTAACCTCAAAGCTAACGGCGGTCCTATCCGGACACGATCAAACGAAGGCACATCTACACCGATTTAACCTACGGGAAGACGCGAAGTGCATATGCAACAAAGGTGACCAAACAATGGATCATATACTATTCCAATGTATAGAGACTCGAAAACAAAGAGACCTGATAAAACTCCACCTAAGAACACAAAAGAACTGGCCGGCAAACAAATCAGAGCTCATAACAAAGCATAGGAAAGTGTCTAGTGAATAATTTGAATCTATTGATTTCGACAGTTTACAACAAAAAAGTGATAAATAGGACAGTGCTTGTGGGTAGTAGGGTATATATTGAAAAGATGATAGTGAATCTATCGAAGCTGATACTGTACAATAATAGGACAGTGTATGAGAATATAGAGAAATTAACGAAGTAGATTCTATATACAAAAGAGTGATAAAAAAGGACTGTTTTGGGAGTTAAGTGAATCTAGTGAAGATATACTGTAAAAAAAGAGTGATAGCATGTAGTATTACAAGTGTAATGGAGCATGCTCAATCAATTAAAAAAATACATACTTACATATATACATACGTACATACACACACATATACACATGTACATACATACACACACACATACATTCATACATACATATGTACATTCATACAGACATACATACACACATACGTACGTACATACATAGTACATTACATTACATTATGTTACATTACATACATAATTCACATTTCTTAAATCCATTATTCGAACTAAGTTGAAATGAATATAAAATTGGTCAATATAATACAACAGAATACAATAATTTGATTGCACAATACAATCTTGTCGTAACCCAACAGCTATGTACAGTTTACATTATGTCATGCTTTGTAACAGTGAGTGGTTCACTTACACATTTTAACAGTTTGTTTGGACTCCTTGCATTTTTTGGTTTTACTGTATAGGTTGAATTATCATTTAATGCACAGATGTGGAACATTTCAGACTAGATATGGTAATGGACACTAAATAACTCACCTAAAATTTAGCGCAGCTGCAAGAGTTGTAAATGCCTCACCAAAATATCCTCCTGTCACTTGAAAACGATCACCAATATATTGGATTTGAGCATAAATTTCATTAATCTGGTTAATGGAAAAATAAATATTATTACTAAGGGTAGAGTTATCTTAAATAATATCATTACACTTATGATTATCGATTTATATTTTACTTTCCCACTTTGTTAAGCAGACAAACATCATATGCATTCATTTGTATTGCTTTTGTAATGTAAATTTAATTAACATTTTTAGTTTCAAACTTGTAAATCGTAACTTGGAATAGAAACTTTATTTGTTACACACAGGCAGGAAGCGACAGCCATGCACTTTCATTTATTCAGCAAATACCAATGCCGTCCATTGGACTTAGAGGTATTTGTACAATTGAAAGTGATGTGACAGTTCACTAACCCTTCTGGAATGGCTGACTTTATGCTTCACCTTTATATAAGCCAGTTAACCTGGTAAACGACCTCTCAGTACACATTCTATACACAACGTCTACGTACTTGATTAATTACTGCAGTTATGTATCCTGATTTGGTGTAGAAGATCATAATTGAAGACAGTACACAGTTTGGTTGTGAAATTTTGCAATGATCTTCAGTCTGCTAATTTTACCAGGTAAGTTGTGCTGGTTGTTTCAAAATCTTAACTAAATTGAGATGCGTACTTTCGGACCGAATTGGGATTTAATTATTGAAATTCTAAATTCGTGCAATCTGGTTTATATTTCAGGCAAGCAAACTTTTAGTGTTTACAAAATTATATGTGAACTTAATTTATCATTCCCACTTGTATATATCTTGAACATAGTATTTTAGAATATATAGTTAGATGGTTTTACTATATTGACTTGGAGCCCTTTTTATCAGGTAAGTAATCAGATTGGTGGCAGCATAAAACTGCCCAGCGAAACGCTATATGACCCTTTACCTGTAGTAATTGTCAATATAAGACTTGGTGGAAGTCCAGTCCCATTCTGACATACGCTACAAATTGGTGGCAGCGGTGAGATAGGAATTTACCACGTGCAAGATTCTGGTTGTTATATAGGACTCTAGTTACGTGTGGGAAGGAAACGTAGGATACGTAACAGGAATTAGAGCTGAAATTTAAAATTTTGTTTGCTAAATTGTTTTTGGATTTACCCAGCATGCAACAGCAGTTTTTAAACAACTAGCACAACTTACCTGGTAAAATTAGCAGACTGAAGATCATTGCATAATTTCACAACCAAACTGTGTACTGTCTTCAATTATGATCTTCTACACCAGCTCAGGTTACGTAACTGCAGTAATTAATTAAGTACATAGACGTTGCATATATAATGCATATTGAGAGGTCGTTTACCAGGTTAACTGGCTTATATAAAGGTGAAGCATAAAGTCAGCCATTCCAGAAGGGTTAGCAAACTGTCACGTCACTTTCAATTGTACATTTTATTATATTGTATTTTATTGTTTTTTATTTTAATGTATTGTGAGTTTGAGTCATTGTGATATGTAAAGTGAACTCTGAATTTTTATATGTCCATTGTCACACATGTAACAAGATGAATTGAATAATTACACTGAACTAAAGTAAAAGTTGTCATTCTTCTTCATTGTTCTTGTTGGTGAACAAAAATTGTATTTCATGTCTTGAATATTAATGTAATCAAAATACAACAGGTAATTTGCCAGTATTACTGCTACAAGTATTATTAATTATAATACATTTTTTAAGTAATCATAGGGTCTACTGCATATTTGAAAATTTGTTGAGGAAAGCAATTATTCTTGTTATTGATGCACAGGTAGTCATATAGATCAAGTTAACAAAAATTACAAGTTTTAATACCTTACAACCTGTAAATGTGACTTACCAACACAGTTGCTGCTCGAAGTTGATACCCCTGCAAATTTCCATGCCTGTGTTTACTGTACTTGTATGGCAAAGTTGGCAGGATGAAGTAGTTGCTGGTCCATTCACTAAGAATGTATTGAATTTTGGTGTCCAACCCCAGTGTGTACATCTCCATCAGCTGCAATTGTAAAGATACTTTATGACTTTCATGCATAGTCCTATCTCCAGCATGTGATACCATGTATTCTGGCAGCTACTGACAAAAGGTTCAGGGGAACTATGCCTCCGTCTTAAAGGTCTGCAATACAGCAGAATTCCTTTAATCTGTTATAATACAGAAATCCAGATAACCCAGCACCCAAGCAGAATAATCCCAACACTTAATTTTGCTTTTTGCTAGAAATAAGTTTCATCAATGAAACAGGCAAATCTCAGGTACATGTTCAAATAGACCTCCAAAAGTATCTGTACTTCAGCTGTTGTATCTCCTGACCACTTGTCTGGTACTCCAACTTCTTAAACTATGATTACTTCAGAAAGCACAGAAGAGGACCCTGGTAACACTGAACCAGCAGATGCAGGAGATGGAGTGATTACTCCTCTCATTAGTTGTGCTGTCTAAGTACATCAGCACTAACAGACAAATTACCTGTAAGAACACAGATCAGTATAGGTACCGTTAGTTAAATGAAATATTTAATAATCTGGCAACTGTCCAGTCACATTGCTGTCAGATCAGCAGAGTTTTAATGCATGTTCATCCAAAGCATTACTACCATGCTACATGGCATCACATGCTAGCCAGTAATATTCATAGTCACTACCACAAGAGCCTCACATCTCACAGTCAGCTACATCTGAAAAAACAGTTTTTCAGATTCTGATGGTCTCTTGTGAATGTGGTAATGAATGTTCAGTTTCCATAACATTTGGGTAGTTTCTTGTGTAGCTAAGGAACTGTTAACTTCTTAAGAAGGACTCTGCTTCATGGAGTTAATTCATTTGTGAATACTTTGGTACTAACCCTGTTAGTTCCAGCAGCAAAGTCTTGTGTTTGAGTCAGAGCATGTAATGAAATCTGTACATTGCCAATACAGTGACACTGCCAGTCAGTGTTTCTTTAGGAGGAAAACATGAGAATGGACATACAGTGTAAATGTTAAACATTAAATATCAGACAACACATTCTAACAAGCAATATTAAATGATTTCAGTATATCAACTGTAAGACAGCTGCTATGTAATTTGCAGACATGATATTTTATTTATATTTCATATTACCGTTGACATTTTTTCACCATCAATGCCAAAGGTGAGTAGCATGTAGCAGCCTAAAATTGTGGATATGCTGGAGATGGGGGATTGTTCTTACTCTGGTGCACTGTGCATTTGTGCCTTCACTGTTGGGACATGCCATGGCTGAGGTATTGACCTCAATTCCAGGCCATTTCGTGTGGTGTTTATGGTGAACAAACTGGTACTTGGACAGAGTTTTACCCTATTATTTCAGTTTTGCCATGTCTGTGTCACTCCACCAATGCCCCTCACTCGTTCTTTTGTCTATCACTGCTGCTGTATCCTCTTCACAATTTTCATTTTAAAAATTTAACTGCTTAAGAAGTTTCTTGCATTATGGATTTGAACATTTATCACACTATTTACAAAACCTTATCCCACATCCTTCTTTGAGCATTTCCAACCCTTCTGTTTTTGAGAACCTAGTCGTCTGAGACCAACTGTTGAAGTTTGTTTTACATTCCTATAGTTTTCTCATAGACGAAATGGTTCACACCTGAATATTTGCTTCCATGTCATAGACTGCAATGAAGACGTTACTGTCTAGCCGGATATTGAGATGGGTGAGGTTGCGGAAGAGATGAGACGAAAGTGACTCTGAAGTCCAGAACAACCAGATAATCCTTCCATTGAACTGTTCTTCCAGAGAGCACTGAAAATGCAGACTGTTTGTGAGATGGAAAATATGTTGCCTTTGACATGCTGAAGATTCATTTCGTCTGGGATAAAACACTGTGTCATGGGGTGAGCAGTTTATGACATTTTGAACAAGCAGCATGCCCAAGATCCTTCAAAACATCACAAACTATTCACACAATGACAGCACCAAATCCCAGAATCCTGGAATCTAAACCTCAGCTGTACCTACATTCGGGCTGAATTTAAGCATGTTGTGGCTTCTAGGCAGTAACATTTAAAAGGCCCATCCTCCTCCTCCTCCTACTCCTGTACTGAAGTTCAGGTGTAGCAGTTGTTCATGCTTGTGGAAGGGTACACATAAAATGCTATATTACATTACATTACATACATACATACATACACAAATAGATACATACATATATACATACATAGATACATACTTACATTTTTATTGATGATTTTTAATAAATAATAATAATAACTCAAGAGGAAACCAGTGCCTGGACAATTCCACTGGACCTTGATAGACCATCAGTAGATCAAGAAAAATCCCTGGCTTGGTTATGTAGCTCAGGTATACAGGGAGAAACTGAGAGTCTGATAATTGCAGCCCAAGATCAAGCACTCAGTACAAGTTATCATCAGAGGAATACCATGAAGCAACCAATTAATTGTAATTGCAGTATGTACAATACTTGCACTAGCCATACACTAATAGACACAATAAGGTAGTTGGTTACATCCACTGGATGATATGTAAATATGTGGGGTTACAGGTAACTGACAAGTACTATGACTGAAAGGGTCATAAATGTCATTGGTACCCTGTTATGTGGGATTTACTAGTTATTGCAGATCGAACAGTATTGGCAAACCAACCTGATACAGTGCTGCATGATAAGCAAGGAGAAGACTCACCTACTGATCAATATAGCCACACCAGATGATTCAAATGTTAACACAAAAGAAACTGAAAAACTAAGCAAGTACAAAGATCTGGAGAACAATGTAAGCAGGATGTGACGAGTGAGGACAAATATTGTGCCAGTTATTATTGCAGCATTAGGCACAATTAAGAATGGATTAGATCAGAACCTTCAGTTGTTACCAGTTCACCCGTCATCCGTAGAGCTACAGAAGATCACACTCATGAGCACTGCACACAGCATTTGGTAATTGCTGGGGTAAATCACTTTGACGTCTTGTTGAGATCTGGACTTACCAGAAGACCACCACCATATTACTAAAGGATGAGAATAGATCTAAAAAAAAAAAATAATAATAACACCAACAACAACAACAACAACATGAAGTCAAGGAACTCCAGAAAACAGCCATATTGGGCATTGCACACATACTTCGGAAACTACTAATGTAAAAGTACAATAGATTCAACACTGAAACCAACTATATAAGCACCATGAACAGTAACAATAGAATAGCTGCAACACTGTATTCCCTAGGGATATAGTTTGTCTCAGGAATATTAGTATAAATACCCTGCATAAAGGAGATGATGATGATGATGATGATAATAATTGTAATAGGTTTATCAGTTCTCTTGACCCATAACCTTCCAAAAACTGAAGCAGAGAAATTGCAAAATATGAAAAATTGGTCTGGAAATGAAAAATATTTGGAAGATTAGCAACATGTCTGTATACCCCTTAGTCGTCTCAGCAGAAGCAGTGGTTACCAAAACCTTCCTCTTATATCTATAGAATAGAAGTTTAACGAAAAACATCTATGAGTGGGACAAAATACAGTACATTTACAGACATGTCATATAGTATGCAAATTCCTAGGACACGCCCCTTGACCTTAGGGGATGGGATGAATTTCCTACCCCTGACTGAGCCTAATGCCACTGACAATCTGTGATAGGTGAAGGTTTCCCAGCAGATAGGTGCTGAGAAGTGTGATTAAGTCGATGATGATGATTATAACAACACAAAGAAGTTTGGTGCTTATGATGATGATAACAATGACGATAATGATTAATCTACTAATACAAAAATTTAGGAATTATTTTTATTCATATTTGTAAAAACACTAAAAATGTATACTTTTTGTAATAATAATAATAATAATAATAATATAACAATAATGTATTATTATTATTATTATTATTATTATACGATATGGATGTCTCTTGTCACAGGCCTTTTCTTCCTGGTACTTCTCTTGAACCAGCGGTGATCCCCACTGCTCAGGCTTCAAGCTTCACACTG
>Ga0123357_10002455_pt1 | contig 20692 bp, 17 predicted proteins | sample TergutEmb28metaG_FD_89873 | JGI IMG/M metagenome (GOLD analysis project Ga0123357, IMG submission 89873) | Embiratermes neotenicus P4 segment gut microbial communities from Petit-Saut dam, French Guiana - Emb289 P4 | ecosystem: Host-associated > Arthropoda: Insects > Digestive system > Gut ... | reverse complement strand
GGTCCTCAGTCTTCTGGAGCAGACTGATGTCGGGTGCTTGGGCGATGGATGCAGTGGTGGGAAGCGGAGCGACTTCGGCGATCTGGTCGGGCAGTTGAGAGGCGGCGTCCAGGTTGCCTTCGGCCTGGCCCGCCAGTATGGTTTGGATGTTGGGCGGCAGCCTGCTGGACCAGATGCTTCTCAAGAAGTCGTCCGGCACGTCTGGTGCCGGGCTTGTCAGCTAGCGCAGGAATTGGGACGGTTTGCGGTCCCCCATCTCTTCGTGCGTCAGGAGCTGGTGAACGCGTTGATCATGGGATGATGACAGGCGGCGTACTAGCTCAGTCTTGAGTGTGGTGTAGGGCTCGTCCATCGGAGGTGATATGATGATGTCCTCGACTTCTACCGCGTGCCTATACTCCAGCTGGGATATCACGTATTTGAACTTTGTCTTCTCACTGGTGACGGTGGCAAGGGCAAATTGAGCTTCGGCTTGGACGAACCAGAGACCGGGCCTGTCGGGCCAGAAAGGTGGAAGGCGCACCGCCGGCCAGTGGATGTGTCCTCCCTCGGAGCTGTATGGAGCCTCTTGCATGATCGTGTCAGATGGTCACCAATGTGGGGTACCATAAGTTGTCTCCAATTAACTACACAGCACTCCAACAATTATCAGAATTTATTTTCGTCATTTGGTCGTACAATGTGTTACACTTGCAATGATATCTCATAGCGAGCACGTCTTCTGCAGTGGGAGTAGAGACTGCTTTCTCGGGTCCATGCGACCTCCTTTTATTCGGTCCACGGGGTTGTTGTGTCGTCTGTGATTGGTCAGAATAAGCTGATCTGTGATTGGTCAGAACTGCCGGGCTGGACCCTGAAAAGGGCCGAAAATGGCTTGTGTGGCAGGTGAACTGTGAGTGTGTGCATGTCCCCACACTTACTTACTTACTTACTTACTTACTTACTTACTTACTTACTTACTCACTCACTCACTCCATGTGACAGAGTCCTTCTTGAGAAGCTAACCTGTTTTTAGCTAGTCAAGAAATTCCCCTCATGTTATCGAACCTGAAGGTTCATTACCACATTCACATGTGCCCACCACCTGTCCTTATCCTGAGCCAGATCAATCCAGTCCATGCCCTCACATCCCTCTTCCTGAAGATCCGTCTAAACATTATCCTCCCATTTATGACTGGGTCTCACAGATGGTCTCTTTCCCTCAGGTTTCCCCACCAAAACCCTGTATATGCCTCTCTTCTCCCCTGTACTTGCTACATGCCCTGCCCATTTCATTAATGTGAAATAATACACAAATAAAAAGGCATGTATAACAAAACTACTTTTTACTCCCACGGTACATCATTAGTAAAAATGTAAAATTTGTGTTCTCTTGTATTCCCAGCTTCGGCTGGTGTGATAAACAGTGCATTTTGAACTTGTTTATGGCACAGTTGTCCTCTGCACGTTAATATTCGAACTAATGGAGGTCAGTTACAGGTTTCTTTGGAAAGAAGAGTTATTTGCTTATGGGTATTAACATGACTTTTTGTTTGTTTCTTAATTTTGTAAACCTGAGTGCCAAATTTAGACTATTTTACTTATTTTTCTTGTGTTTTTGACACATTTATTGCTTTTCCTGGAACTGTCATTTCTCAATTCATTCTTTTCTCGCCACAGTCCCTTCAGAAATAATGGATTGAGGTTTCATGTTGCTCCACTTGGAGAACATGTGTACTGTCAGTATAAAAGTACTGTGTAGCAATTCTCACTTTACTCGTGTATTATGCTGACAGGGCATTCATTCATGAATTTGGTAACAATATAACAGCATTCCTAGAATACATAAATAATGGGCCATTCTAGACTTGGAATCTTCAGCAACCATTTTTCCTTGACTTGGTTTTAAGTTTACTTTATTCAAAATGGAAATAGACAGGAACAGATGAACAGCAGTCTAATGACTGTATGTTTCAACTGCTGGGAAATCATATTTCTCTGTATTTTGTGGAATCTGTAAGATAAATTTACATGCACTTATGTGGTGGCATTAGCATGCAGTATACTAGGTAGTGGGGTTGGCGGTGATGCAAATAAACTATCAAGTAATATTTCAAGTGAAGATGTTGATATTAATGTTGGGGTGTGTTTCCCCCCCCCGCTATGCTCAGTTTGTTGCACAGAGTTTTTTGAGACAAAATTTGAGCTTGAGAATGTGACAAAGAGAAGTTATGTAAAGAAGCAGTTGTGTGAGGTTTAAGGTTTGGATAATAGTGAATATTAAGATCATATTGTCTGGTTATAGTGCCATGTTGTTTCATTTGTTGGTACCAGCGTTTCAGAGGTACTGTGTTTCTCCATTTTCAAGACTCTCAAGATTGTAGCTGCATGTCCATCATAGGTACCTGTCTGTCTACCAAACTACATGGCACTATCCTGAAAGTCTAATCTTAGAGGAGATGCACTTTCCAGATACGACTTGCATCCGTTGAGACAGGGAATGACCCAGACATCACACAAAAGAATATTGACTACATGGGAAGCCGGTTCCATATCACGCGAGGGGACTACTCCAAGCTGCTGGAGTGTGTCGTGCAGAATTTGGAAAAAGCAAAGGTAAAAGACCAATGATAGAGATTGAATTTGAGTTAGCCGTTATGCAGTAGGACAGAAATAACCTAATACCAAAGAGCAAGACCAGCCACCTTTTTTTATTTTTGAGGGAGGTGTAAAAGTGACATATTTGATTGCTTAAATTCTTGTGTATTTTACAACTGTGGATGTGACTGGCTAACACAACCATGTGGGTTATGTAGGCTGCAAGTTGTGGGTTGGACACCCAAGGCATAGAGTTTCCCCCAAAACAAGTGAAGATACTGGTCCAAAAATATTAGTACACTAAATACTCCACTTTCTGTTCTGCATGTGATGTGGACCTGATGGTAGCCGGGGGATGTGAGATAAAGCTGCAAACATTATTAGGATGGGAATTACATGGCTATGGTTATCAGCCTCATGCATTAACAGCCTTATCCCAATGAAATTTGAAAGTGCACGGGTGTAGTTTATATCAGTCTGCTAGAGGGCTCTTCTTGTGCACTCAGCTGTTAATATAGCATTAACTGGTGTTGTGTGTAGAATGTAAGCAAATACAGCAAAGGAAAGGCAAAAGCTCTACCAGACATTAGTGTAGATCAGTTTGAAGGTAACCTGAATAAAACTGTAAATTATAAGCAGAAAGCAGACCAGATGGACAGCATGAAGGTAGCTACTCAATCCTTTGATACTGTGTAAAAGTTCAGATGTTTGGGAGTACTGAGAAATACAAATTATGACACCTATATAAGGAAATTAAGATTGCCTGTCTTCTATCTAACCTGCTGTGCTCCTGGGCTTATTTGGGGGATTGTTACCTCCACCAGGTTACTACAATTAGAACAGAAACTAAATTAAGTAATGCCATTTATTGTGTATTAACATGAAATTATTGTGAAGCAGGAAAAGGATGGTGTTAGACACAGGTAATATCTTAAAAAGCTTTTAAAGACTATGTGTGGTTTTTTTTTGGTGTGTGTTTGAAATCGTGTTTTGGTTTATAAATTAAACCTTCGGTATGTAACTTTGAGGTAGTGGGCACGCCAAATGCCAAAGGTCAACTGAAGTCAGTGCCAAGAACATGTCACTTAGAGGACATTGTTTAGAGCCCTATGGTGTATACACTCTACGGATGTATAAAACATTAGTGAGACCAGTAGTAACATATGCCTGTGAAACGTGGTTACTAAAAGAAAACATAAAAACTAAACTAAAGGTATTTGAAAGAAAGGTACTCAGAAGAATTTACGGACCCACTAAGCAAAAGCATGGCACATGGCGGATTAAAACAAATGAAGAACTGAATAGATTGACTGATAATAAAAACATCATAAACTACATCAAAGCACAAAGATTAGCTTGGTTCGGACATGTACATCGTATGCCAGATACCAGCATGGTAAAAAAGTATATGAGTGGTCACCCGCACAAACAAGATCGCTAGGAAGACCTAAAAATAGATGGGGAAGACGATGTAAAGAGCAACATAACAAAGATGGAAATAACAAACTGGAAGGAATGCATCAGAAACTGGACCAAATGGAAGAAACTCGTTGAGAAGGCCAAAACTTCTCTGAAGTTGTAGTGCCTCAAGAAGAAGAAGAAGAAGGTGTATACACTCCTGAAACTGGTGTGATGTGGCACTCCAAGTGAAAAGTGTGCTTTTAGTCAGCTTTTTTGTTCCAGTTCCAGAGGGTTAGTGGCACTTGCCAGTGTTTTGAAAATAGTGACTGAAATTGAACAGTCTTGAGTTCCAAACCCCGGTGAGATTAAGATATTTTCTGTTCTTTACATTTGTCCAGATCGGCCCTGGGGCCCACCCAGCCTCCTGTGCATTGGGCACTTGGGCTCTTTTTTGGGGGTAAAGCACCCAGGTCATGGAGTTGACAACCCAGCCCCACCTAGCCCCAATTTAGGACTGAGTAGAGCTATAGTTGTATTCCTCTGTGCCTTCATGGTATATTACAGGGAGACCTTTACCTTTTCCTTTCACATATGGTAACAGATATTGTCCACAGTAACTAGAGATTGTGTGCCACCCATTTGCATAGCACCCATTACAATTCTGGGATTTCTGCCAGTGCTGTATGAGCTTGAAATCCATTTTAGCCTGCTTCAACCATGTATGCCTGGCTTCCAGAGCTGCCATGTTCTCATAGGATGACTGACTTCTGCCACACATCATTCTAATGGCGCGTTATGGATTACTGTGGGATTTTCTTCATACCCTTTATTCTCACATTTTACATATCCACTAAAATGAAACCAATCCTCTTTGTGAAACAGTGTGTGTGTAGTCTGTTTTGCTAGCATGTGTCCCATGAAGGTACCATTTCAAATTGAGTCATCCTTCACGTTCTGTGTCATGGTGTGGTTATGTAGGTGTAAACGTAGTGGTTTTGTTCCATTTCATGCTGATAAATCAGACATGCCCATTTGCTGTTCATGTCAAGCCAGTAATTTTCTTGGAGTTGTCTCCAGTTTAGCATCAGTTTTATTCAGTTTTTCCTCAGCTGTCTGCATGCTCTCATACTGTCTTGAATAGAACCTGCTGCACAAAACACTTCAACGTTGTCATTATTCCATCTGAAGAGGTGCATCAGGAGACTTTTATTTGAATTTGATGATATTTCTTATACAAATTGTATTTAGCATAGTACCATGCTACAGTTTGTGGTGAACTAGTGGAAACTACATAGCTGCTGCAGGTGACTTACAGAGACCATACAACATCTCTGATGAGCTGGGTGAGTGGGATGGTATATAGCATAAGCGGCCAAACAAGCTGTGGCTAGCAGTTGTGGGAGGTGACAGTAATATTCCTGTGCTTTTGTCCTGCAAGCGAACCTTCCAACAGGTTGTCACCTGCGGTGCTTTGTTTGTGCCAATGATTCCTGCCATTGCTGAACACCACTGTTACTATAACACTCGCTTGAGCCACATTGCTTAGCAAATTGATCTGTCATGTCTACCATTTTGCCATCCCCATTCACTATTTATTCCAATTTTGAATGATGTCTGATGAAAAACCTCTGCTGTTTATTGTTGTAGAATTTATTTCTACTGTTCCCATGGGCATCTCTTCCATTTTGTGAATAGATCCTGTCATGCATTCTTTTTGGCCACATATTCCCTTCTGTTCATGTTAAATCACCAAATATTTTCAGCCCTTTTCTTTCCACTGTTATTTTATAATGTCCCTGCGAGGTTTCAGACATTGTAGTTGAGGCTTTTTCTCTCTGGTTGTTGTGCAGCTTGGGTTCACAGTTGGTTACTGACATTTTGGGACAGCATATTGGTCCATTGTTCAAAGGTCAGGCAGTCCAAGAAGAATCTTTTTCTTGGACTGCTTGACAGTGTGTTGGACCAAAACATATGTAACCAACTACGAACCACTGCCACACAATATGACAGAAGAACAAAGGCCAAGTACATTTCCCATTGACTTTTCAAGAGGAAAATATGACAATTCCCATCTGTAACAGTGATTTCCATGTATAACCTCTTCATTGACCCACTCTTATACACTGTAGCCCTCATTGACATTATGGAACCACATTTTCACTGAATATGCATGCTACCAACTACAGACATTCTTGACAGTATTACAACAAGCAGTGCTGCCACCTAGGCTAAAGCTGCAGTACCGCCAGTGGCAAGGTAACTCACGACTGCTTCATAGTAACAGGCGGTCTGTGGCATTCACTGCCACATGGCATACATATTCATAACTATATGACACTTGCTACATGGGAGTGGATTAGGTATGAAATTTAACACTTAGGCTGTCAGATATACATATATAAAACTTAAGGGGAGATAACAATATCCTAATGCCATTGTGGTGTGTTTCATGTCACAGGATTATGCTGCAAATGACACAGAGAACAAGATGCTGGAACACTACATTCAGAGCTTTACAAGTGGCAAGCTGAGTGACCACAAGGATGGCTCCCGCTTCTGGATCAAGAATAAGGGCCCTGTGGTTGAGACGTGAGTTCACACTGACTATGTAACAGCTCTAGCAGTCATATCTTGTGGTACCTACTGGCTGCATGGAGACACTATTCAGCCACCATGTTGTTTGCCTGGTGTCTCCACCTATGGTCTGTCTTGACCACTCTGGCCTTTGCCCACCTAAGTGAGGACATAGAGTGTGCTTTTAATGCAAGGGCACACAGAGGGCTGATTCTTTTACACAAGTGGTAGGGTGATCATGAAAGTGGTGGTTAGAAAGGGATACTTGCGGTGTAATGTGAATTCTTGAACCAGAGGTGGGAAGCTGCTGTTCATCACACTACTGAGGTTTTTTTTTAAATCAGACTCTTGGTTCCTTGCCCTCTGACCACCAGGTTCCACCTGTGGTTGTCTTTAACCTTACAGAATTCCAGGACCCATACTTGTCTCCAGCATCCCAGGTTGCAAGTCACAAGATGACATAGGCCCTGCGGTAGGGTTTTAACCCCATCCCAAACCCTATAGTCAGTTACGTTGTAGACCTGTGTGATTAAGTAGATAAATGGTTTAGCTGGTCAGCATTCATCATGTCTTAATATCTGCCATGTTATGTTAAATGAATTGTGATATAATGTGAGGTGGCTTTAGTCTGCAGTAGCAAGAAGGCCAGAGGAGGATGGATTACTGATTATGTTGTAAAAGTTAAATTGTTTCCATTCTTGATTAAGTGACATGCCATGAAGACATACAGTGGAGTGGAGGTACAGCTCCTTACATCCTTACCTTGGCTCAAGGTGGAGGTAATTGGTCATCTTCAGACCCCAGCCATTTTACTGCCTTCAGAAAGAGTCTCAGTACTCATTGTATAGGCCATGTGGACCCAGGACGCCATCCAAGTACCATGGTTATGCTGTGCAAAAATGATTTGTCTGTAATGCAAAGTTGGGTGATTTAAATGTATTTTTGTGTGGAAATTATGTAAAATGTTATTGGAAATGTTGTGTCCACCGTTTTCTATGGAAAAGCTACATTTATTATGTCCTAGAAAAATACCTAAGATTTATATCTGTATTCTGAGAGAGTGAGAGTTTTTTTGTTGACCCTTCAGTGCTTAAAATCAGATATAGCTGTCACACGTTGTGGTTCTCAGAACACCTAATGTCAGGCTAAGGTGACGGCATTTAGTGGCCTTCCTTTTGTAGATCTCATTTAAATTCCAATCTTCTGCAGCATCCACTGGACATTTAATTCCAGTGTGAAAGGGGTAATGTGAAGCCAGATGTCACTCAAGTATTGGTTAGGAGATAACCAGATGTTGTACCGGTGGGTTGAGAAGCCCCGACATCACATCGGCTGGCTCCCTTGCTGCTTATTCTACATCAAGTGTGATACTTTCATTCAAAATTATGAAGTTTGAAGGATTGAAATTTACTAGATTTTGTGTGATTAATTGTGATTAAGAGCAGCTGGAACTGCAGATTCAGTTTCTTAGGTGTACTGTGTACTTGTCCCTACAGATACATCGGCTTCATTGAGACCTACCGTGACCCAGCAGGCATGCGTGGTGAATTTGAGGGTTTTGTGGCAATGGTGAACAAGGAGATGTCTGCAAAATTTGCCAGCCTTGTAGACCAGGCAGTGGTGTTACTGCCAGAGCTTCCTTGGCCCAAAGGCTTTGAAAAGGACAAATTTCTGCTTCCAGATTTCACATCACTCGATGTCCTTACATTTTCTGGTAGTGGTGTTCCTGCAGGCATCAACATTCCCAACTGTGAGTTACTTAATTAGGAACTTAATGCTTTCTGTGTGTATGCTGTAACTGACTGTACACTTACAGAATTTGGTGCAGGAGATATTTGAGGCAAGTTGGTGGTTCACAGCAACATTTTCTAGCAGAGAAGCGTTGCTATACTGTTGAAGTAGAAACACACTATGAAAACTTTTCATTTAGAGTAGGTGACAGTGTCATCTTCAATGCACATTTTCTGTACACACAGCATGTGGTATTCTGCATTGTGACTCCACCTAGACTTGCAGTAGCTGGACACCACTACCTCACTCCCGAACATGATTTAAATTATGGTTCTTCAAGAATGTGGTTTCACAATTCAGAAGCCCACAGGTAGAGCAGTCATCACATATGAACACATATAATAATAAATGGTGTGTGGTAGTTGTAATGATTTATTTTTCTGCATGATACGTGCTTACACCTATGGCTATTTTGTACATAATAATGGAGTGTTATATCATGTGGCATGTGTTTTGTGAAATGGAACAGTAGAATACTAAGGTGTCCTTACACAATTGATGTGAGAAAGCTGCGTGATGCGTTTTATTTCTGATTTCATACTATTACTAGTTCATTTGTTGAGCTGTGAGATGTAGCTAAAATGTATGCCCCTCTCAGTGTTCAGAGTCAGTGAAAATGTGTAGATATATGATGGTGGTGGTGGTGGTGGTGGTGGTGGTGGTGGTGGACACAATGAATTGTGCTGGCTGTTTCTTTAGAAAACTGTGAGAGGTAACATTCACACAGCAGTGATTATAAAGGCTACCATGTTCCAGCCCTGAATTATATCATTTCTCTCCTTTGTGTGGTGTTATTTTTGTTTCTTGAAGTTGGGACATCTGGTTGTTCTGAAACATTAGTACCTGTCTTCTAAATAACATGGTACAACATCAAAGAGGACCATAGTCTGTATTTCCCATACTTCACAGCCAGCCAGATAAGTATGATATGCTACAGGTGCATAAGGAACTGGTGATCAAACAAGTCCTAGCTGCATCAGAGTGCCTGCTTTTTGTTGCAAAGTGCTTATATATTTACTCCTGTAATTGTCTTGGTTCTCTGTACAGTTGTTCTGTTGCATATTAGGTGGGACAGAAGGTGGTTAAATTATAGGCTGACACAAAAATAAACTCTGCTTTAAGATGCTTCTTTTCCTATTCCCTAGCTGCCCTTTCAGGCATTAGATTGCTTCAGCCAGATCTGGAATACTTTCCTGTCCTTCACCAGTCTAGTCACCTCCCCTTTTCCCTCCTCACCTTTCGCATTTGCTCTACCCATTCTGCATGTGGCCTTCCTCTTCCCTGCATCCTCTGAAATCTTGTTTGCCATACTTGCCTAGGCTTCCTTTTGATATCCATGCTGTAAGATTCTACCTGTTTGAAAGATCTTTTGCAACTTTGTTGCTGTTTATTTGGTTGGATTATGCACTTAACATGCATACACTTTTATCAGCTTGTGAATGCCAGATGTTTTCTTTTCTGCAGATGATGAGATTCGTCAGTATGAGGGTTTCAAGAATGTGTCCCTTGGGAATGTAATCCCGGCTGCCTACAAGAATTCACTGATGTCATTCCTTTCAGAGGAGGATAAGGAACTGCTGACTAAATACAGGGTGCAGGCATTTGAGTTGCAGGTTGGCTTGCACGAATTACTGGGGCATGGCAGTGGTAAATTGTTGTGCAAAAAGAAGGATGGTCAATATAACTTTGATCATGCAGAGCTTACCAACCCCTTGGATGGCGAACCGGTGAGTGGTCTGATTCAGCCATCTGTAGCTGACGTAAGAGTAGACACGTATACCTTATAATATTGTTGTTACCTGACAGGTTTTGAAATATGATTACACAACTACTGTTTTCATATGTCAATGATGCTGGAATAAAGTGAAATGGTTAGTGGTGAACAGATCACTGATGTCAGTATACACTTTTTAGGTCAAGACATGGTATGAAGATGGTGACACATATGACTCAAAGTTCACGACAATCGGGTCAACTTACGAAGAGTGTCGGGCTGAGTGTGTGGGGTTGTTCCTCAGCTTGAATGAGGATGTGCTGAGGTGAGCAGTGCTTTTCTGTATGTGAATGTATATCGTGGTCTCCTTGAGAGGCATCAACTGTATCATTAATCAGACAGTTTTTATTTTAGTATTTCTGCTCACTTGAATTGCTCAGTCAGTACACTTACAGTTAATCCTCATTAATTTCAAATCAGGTAATTCAAAATACCACATAGTTCAGAGGCTATGACTTTTGGCAACTAAAACATAGGATTTTGTTCACTTCTAAATGTGGATGATATATAATTTGAAGCTAGTAACAGCCCTGTGGTTACTAAATTTGAATAATTTGAAATATATTATTTTCTTGACAATTTATGTAAACATTTTTCATTTTGAACACTGAGCACCTCTCGAACTCCCCAGACATATGAAGGCAGTAACAGCAGCAGCAGATATGTGGCTACTGGCAGGTACACTCTGTACCAGAAAACAACAGCAGATTCCACACTGCAGCCTGATCTTTTCATAGGGAACCAAAATTTAGCAGGTCATGGATGTGTGTGTAATGTACACCTGCCTGAATTTTGTTAATCCCTGTGGTGGTCATATGCTAGAGTTGTTTCCTGTCATGGACAGTACAGAGGATGCTATTGCCAGTTTGTGCTCTTCAGAAAAGTGCATTAGTATGCTAGTAACAGTATGGTAGTATACTAGTAACAGTATGGAAGTTGCTACAGCTGTTTATGGAAAGATTAGAGAGTGTCTGTGGCGTGTATTGGTCTGAACATTGGGTGAGAAACTGCATCTTTCATACATTTAAAAGTGCTTGTGAGCATCACCTTGTGCACTTCTTGTTTGAAGAAATTAATAGAAATATTCTAATAGCAGCTAATTAGAAAATGGAACATCTTTGAAACTGTGTGCTGTGTTGTGGTACAGAAATTCATTATGGCTGCTGCTGTTGAGAACTGTTCACAAAATGTGGCTTTAGCAGTCAGTGCTGAAGAAAATGAAGAAAAGTACCAGTTGCAAGGCCACAGATTGTCAACCAGTTAGTCTCAGCAACTGATAATCAACAGACAAGTTCTGATGATCATAGCTGTGAGCACTATGCACGTGATGAGGAAGGGGAACAAGACGAGGGAGGAAGTGCTGTCTCTTCAAGTATGATCAGCTCACAAAGATGCTTTAATTCCTCTGTCACTGGTGGACTTCTGTCATAAACTCAAGTGTTGGCAGTGACAGGATCACTCAAGATTTTGAGTAGAAAGCATATCAGAATACTGTCAAGCAAATGAAAGTTGAATCTTATTTTAAGAATCAATGAACCAATTTCATAGTTTGGTGAGCTTGAACTAATGTTTGCTGGGTGGCATTTTGCTGTAAATTCTATGAAATTGTGAAGTATATTTTTAAAATTTAAATATAAAAAGGGATTTTTATAATTATGCGGTCCAATAAAAATACAAACAACAACATAATAGACACAAGTGCACTGAAAAAGCTGGATAATTTAGTCACCTAATTCAAGGACCAATTTTTTTAATTTTAATTAATGAGGATTTAGTGTTTAAGAACTCAACTGCTGAGTAGTTCTTCAAGGTTTAAGTAACACACCAACAAATGCACATATATAGTCTTTAATAGTCTAAAATTTTAGATTATTAAAGACTATATGTGCATTTGTTGGTGTGTTACTTAAATAAATGACACACTGCATGGTGCAATGATAAAGATAGTTCTTCAGGGTATTTTAATACTGGAGAAATGTGCAGTAAATTGTTGAGTCCCCATATTTTTTATTAAAAATGCCCACACAAATTGGACAATACACATGATTAAATGCATTTCTGCATGAACCTGCACTCCATGGGTAAAGAAGGTAAAGTTGTCCCTACACTTGCTATGAAGGCATATACAGGGAAGAGAGAATAGCTGCACTCATTCTCAACCTTGGCACTAGATGGAGATGAGTAGTCAACTTCCCCTGCCCAGGGAAAGAATCCTGATGTGGTGAAGGTCAAGGTCACCACATAACATAACATGCCATAGGTGGCATGGGGAGGTAGAGGTGTATTTCTACTCATTCTTAATATTTGGATGGTCGGTGCCACACTGTGGCTGCTTTACCTTCAGGAGAGAGTCATTACCTACTGAATGAGAGACTGGGTTGGACTCATAGCCATTCTAGACATTTTGAAGAACAGAAAAATCTCTTGCCCCTGCAAGGCATTGAAACCTGCATTGTTCAGCCTGTGGACTGCACCTGCACCTCACCCCCATACCAAAAAAGCAAGAGAGAGAAAGAAAAATCATCTGTAGACTGTATTTTTGTATAATGTAGAACCCTACTGAAGTATGACTTCTGAAGTTGGTCTCTTCACTGTACACCATACGTTTTTATAATAATAATAATAATAATATATTTAACTGCAAATGGGCTGTAATGGGATTCATCCCATTGTGCTGTCACATTAGTAGTAATTTATATATTTACAACAAATGCAGTGGTAGAGTGTTGTGTTGATGGCAGTGTATAAATTACTAATAATAGTGTGTTTTTCATTTTTGCATTAAGATCACTATAAACATTATGGTGCATACTGTTGCAGGGTCTTTGGGTTTGAGGGTAAAGAGGCAGAGGACGTCACATATGTGAACTGGTTGTCTCTTCTACACCAGGGAGCCAGTAAGTCCCTAGAGAATTATGAACCTTCCACCAAGACTTGGTTGCAGGTAAGTTAGGGTTGACTGTGAGATTCATGAGAATGACTTTGGTTTGTTATTGTGGCCAAATGCTGGTATTAATCAAGGTACAGTGTGCTGTCTTAGGTGCCAGAGATCAGCATAAGCCAGTTATGCGATGTTTGGTCTGTTGTGACCACCCAAGTGCCAATGAAATTTAGTATGTTCTATCCCTAATCCCCTAACCCCTCTTGGACCCATGAATAGATTTTGTAACAACACAGTTTTCATGCTGGCTGTGCTGTGTGTTAATTTCTCGATACGTTTCTGTCACTTGCTGTGGAGTTTAGTGTCAAGAGAATATGACCAAATGCCTACGTATTGCAGTGCCTTCTGACACTTTCTCAAAAGTTTAGTGGTGAGACCAAATATGAAGGAATCAGATGAAAGAAACGAAAGGGGAAGGGGGCTTTATGCAAGGGAAAAATCAAGGTTTTTAACTATAAGCTAGTTCTGGTGGGTAGCTAGGATTAGTCCAGGTGATCTCTGAGAGGGATCATGGGGGGAGAGTGAAGTGCAACACATGGCCCACAACCCCACTGTACTTCCTGGGTGTACCACCTAAGGCAGTAAACTTGACTGTGTGTGTGTGTGTGTGTGTTTTGTTCTCACCACACAAGCAGACAGTATCTTGGATGTTAACCTTTAGCTGAACAAAAAAGATAAAATTGTGAATTAAATTACATTTTATTGCATGTCTTAAAAATGCAGTAAATTTCTTTGTTGTGTAAACATAAAGTGAATTTCTGGGAGTGTTTTCTTGCGTGTGTATGGTGTGTAATACTTTAGCTGGCAAATGCTAATTATGCAGCTACCTGCCAAGACAAGATCTGACACAGCCTGCAAAAGATTGTGTTCAACCTTATTCAACCAAACAAGACAGGATTTTCTCTCTACGAAAATATTTATTTACATAACAGTATTCACTGTGACTACTGTACAAGGAAAGTATGAAGTGATTGAAAAAATTACAAAATACAGAATGATTACCATGCTGGTTCTTGATCTGACATTGGTCATGAGAAGCTGGTGGATTTCTGTGTTCCATGGCTTCTTGGCTAATGAGCAGTTTTGTAGTTTTGTTACATTGTTTTCTGAACTCAGTCTACAGTTCCAGTTGCATCAGTCTGCATGTATTTGAGAGATTTTCCTCATATGTGTTTCCATTTAGAATGCCAGAAACACCTTTAAAATCTAATCAGATATATAGAAATTAATGTCTGATCATTATGTTGTATTCTTTTGCTTCACTTTCTTCCAGTCAAGTGTGTATGCAGTGCATTGTGCAGCTTTCACTGTACCTCACTGCATCTATCTGGGACCCAGTGTGTCATGCATTATTTGCTGCTTCCCCCCCCCCATTTAAAGGTGGACTGAAATATGCCATGCCACTTTTCCTGCCATTATATGTGACTCCCATTACATGTTGTGTCCTTTTGCTGCACCCAATGTGCCTGTGCACTTCTGTTGATCGCAGTTGGTGTGTTTGTGGCAGGCTCATGCACAGGCAAGGTATGTGATCCTGCGTGTGATCCTGGAGGCAGGAGGTGACTTCGTGACTGTCACTGAGACAGTGAAGGGGAAGGACCTTCTGGTGACAGTGGACAGAAGCAAGATTGCTACTGTGGGCAAGAAGGCCATCGGTGATTTCCTGCTGAAGTTACAGGTGGAAATATCTTGGAATATGCATGGCTTTGCCTTCAGTTTATTTATCTTAGCCAACACCCTTCTGCTTCCACAAGATCCCAGCATTTGGCTTCTTTGTGACAGTTTTGTCACCAGAGATTTCAGAAGTTTATTCTTTACATGCCAATGTGTATATCTGCTGATGTACTTAAAAGCATCTGATTCTGGTATGTTTTAAATTGCATTACTTGTACTTGTTCCAGTCCTTGCAGATGTACTGGTAGTGTAACTGTACTGGAAGGCATGTATAATATCATTTGAAGGATATGTGTTGTCATGTGGAACACTTCACATGTAGTGTGAAGATTTGGTCAGAATGTTTGCTTAAGATGGACTGAATATTGTTCAAGTTAATGCATTGTCCAGAATGTGCTTGTATGTTTATAAAGGTATACAAGTCCACTGGAGATGTTGCTGCTGCAAAGGCTCTGTATAGCAAGTACTCAGAGGTGTCTGATGAAGGTCCATATCCATGGGGCAAGTGGAGAGATATTGTGATGGCACACAAGCAGCCACGTAAGATGTTGGTACAAAGCAACACTATTCTTGACAAAGGTATGAGCCTTAGCAGATTGTTTTTGTACTTCCCTGAAATTCTTACACAGGTTTCACGTTTAACCCTTTGACACCTAACGACCCCTATAGTGGTCGTACCGCACTGCTAACCTCTAAACGTTGCATTTTATATATTTATTCAACAAATATAGGTACTGAATATTTTAAACATGGTTTACACTCTCCACTTCTTTCTCTTCAAAATGCAGTTTGTTTCATAATTCTGACATATTTGGTTCCTGTTTTATTCACATTTTATATAAGGAATGTGCTAAAATTTAAAAAAATAATTCCGGCACCAAACGGTTAAACTCGGCTGTTATAGAAAGGTCAGTCTTGAACTGAACAACTGCAATGAGTTGCAAAACATGGTTATGTCTAGCAGCTTCCAAAACGACTGCCTGTTTGGTTATTACAAATACATTAAACTACTCAGATTTTCTTTACCTTCATGTTTGTTGTACTGTAATGAAGGTATCATCAGTTTGTGATGGCTTATCATAGGTTTACTGTGTGTGTTGTAGGCAATGATGTGACCCTGAAGACATATGAGGCTACACATGAGGGACTCATTCAGTCCTGGGTTGACCGTTTCCAATCATCCGATATCTGTGTTATCTTAGAGGAACTGTGGGAGAAGGACCAGAAGTATTTCTGAAATGTGGCGACAGTCCTGCTATAACACAACTTTGTTACATGAAAGATAACTGCTTTTACAGTTAATAAAGAGCATACAGTTTTTTAATCAATGTAAAGGTTTTAAAATATGAGGGTGTTGGTCACACAGAACCATCTCTGTCAAGTGGTTTGTGAAAGCTTCTGTCATAGTTTTATCCTTCCACATTTTAACATCTAACTCCTTATCCATTTGATAATTCTTCTTGCTTATTCTTTGCTTATTGCCCCCCCCCTCCCCCTCCCCTCCCCCAAGAACATGGTCATGTTCAAAGAAAACTTCATTTGTGTCTCATACTCTTGGCCATACCAATGCTCTTTTTCCCATCGTATACAATTCTGATACTCCATTAGGAACACGAATGAATATGTAAAAGCATCAAACATTCTTATTTTATTACTCTCTTGTCATTTACTTACTATCTTTTTGAAGGTCTGTACTTCATGTGCACAGTACAAAGTATCTGAAGCCAGCTGTGTTAGGGAAAATGAATGGCATGCGCATACGTACATTGGGTCACATGGTAATGCTTGTGCTTTTACTCCCATCAGGACATTAGAGGACATCAAGGCTCCTGACTGAGATTTCCTGATTTTGCCTCATTGCCTCCATTTAACTGGTTAGGTAGGATTAGTAAGTTGGGAAGGGTGAAAGAGGAAGTGGATGTGGACTGTTGAAAGTTTCACCAATTACACAGGATATAAGAAGTTTTAAGTATTGATCTATGTCACTTTAAGATAAAATCCTCTTAAATATGAATTCTCAATTAAACAAACCAGTGAAAATATTTATTTTTGTACCCGAACCTGAATGTTAAACATAATGTAAAATCCCTGCAGTTACACAGGTGGTGGAAGGCACCGGTTGATCCAACTGTACAGCTGCCGTAGTTCCTTCTCTTTCATTTCATGGAGCGCGTTATGAATGGTGTGGAATTCTCCATGCACTCCCAGCTGTCTGAGTCTGTTGAATGTGTGCTGGCCCCATTCATGGGGGACCAGGGTGTCTCTGTCACCATGGCACATGAACAGGGGTGGCAACGATATCAGATCTCGTGACGTGCGTCCAACACTCTGTAACAGGACTTGTGTGATCCACAGAACGCAGTCAACACACATCAGTGTCACTGAATGTTTGAACCTTATCCTGTCCTGTTGCTACCAGTGTTTCTGTACAACAGCACACATTTAAATAGTAAGTGTTCAATTGTGATGTGTATACAATCCTCCATATTCATGTAGAGCAATTTTTTGTTTCCCTCACCTGGTATATGGAAGAAGTATGACTAAGGAAAGATGATAGGGCAAACACTCCTGCCACTTGCCTCATCAGTCGGAATCCAACGTGCATAGCAAGTGCTCCACCCATTGAAAAACCACCTGTTGTATAATACATACGTATGTAGTTATTGATATTTAGTGAAGTAAGAAATTTGACTCCTACAGTTTAGTTGTCTTACCAACAATGATGCGATCCTCAGGGATGCCAGTATTGATTACTTGCTGCTGGATGAAGTTGGTAACATCCTGTCCAATGGACTCCAGAGTTTCAGCATGTTCTGGCACATCAGGGGAGATGCTTAAGCGATCAAACCAGACATGGCTGAACTGAAAGTGCACAGTCAGAAATTATAATTATCTAATTGGGTTTCCTTGATTTCCCCAAAAATCACCCTACCAAATTGACAGTGCTCATGACACACTGGTATTTAGAAGAAACTTCTCCTACATAAACCATTATATATCATACATAATAGTGGGTCAAGCACCAAGAAATGTTTTAATTTGCACCAAGAGTGTGATACAGCAGTAACGTTAATGACATTAACATACATTTGTGTTCATGATGGTAAACTATGGCACGGTAGTAGACTACACAGAAATTATGCATGAAGCAGCTTTTTATAAAACTTGAGGCTGTGTTTGTTCATGTCATGTTTTAAGTTTTAGAAACTGCTTGTGACAAGTGTCTATTTGTATCAAAATGTTAATTTTTCATAAAACATTACACATGTTGCAAACCAGAACTCTGAAAATTTCTTTATCAATATTTTTATTTAAGCAGAGTACAAGATAAACTACAGGTATGGCATTAGAACTTGGACCAAATCCTCTCTAATATTATCTTTCCAGTAACATATTCTCTCACCTCCCCACCAAGCAGTGTGTATGGGCGCTCAGGGGCTGTGGGGAAGAGAATTTTCAGGTGTGGCAGTTGAACGTCTTTCATTAGCAGGAACTTGAGCCATTCGCATGCGCAGTCACCAGTGTCACCTGCAATAGACTATAATAGAGGTCTACTTTTCAAACTTACCGCACTCAACTCTCAGCCATTTGGCCTCATTTCATGGAGATTTTATTGACTATGATTCTGATCATAACAACATTAAGATATTAAGTACTTACTACCAACATAAAAGAATACATAAAGGAACATGGATATCACCAGATGGCAACACACTGAATCAAATAGACCATGTAATTATAGATGCAAATAAAAAAGGAGTGGTAGAGGATGTTACAACAATGTGAGGATTGAATTGCAACTCTGACCATTTTTTAGTGAAAACTATAATAAAGCAGAAATTGATCGGAATGCGAATGAAAACAATTAAGCAAACAAAATGGAATCAAAGTAATTTACAGGATCCGGCAATGCTAAAACAATACAGAACATGTCTTCATAACAGACTAATAGGAAAAGAAGTTCAACAGGATATCGAAGGAGAATGGACACAAATTAAAGAGGTAATAATAGAAACAGCTAACGAAGTTATCCAAACACAAGCCACTTCTAATAGGAATGAATGGTGGGACAAGTCATGTAATAATGTCACAAAAGAATGAAGCCAGAAAGAAATATTTACAAGTTAAAACTAGAGCTACTCGCGAAATATATGAAGCGAAAAGAACTGAAGCTAACAGAATATGTAGAGAAAAAGAGAATCTGGATAAACAAAAAATTATACAAATAGAAGAAGCAAGTAACAAAAATTATGCAAGAAAATTTTTTAAAGAAGCTCAGTTTTTCAATAAGCAAAAATTGGTGTTAGCAATATCTTGTAAAGACAAAAGTGGTAATGTATTGGGGACATTCTACGAAGGTGGAGACAATACTTCTGTGACTTACAAACCATCAGTTCTGGAACTGAGGAGTTAATCTCCAAAAACGTAATTTAAGTAATTCTGAAGAGGTACCCCCACCCACCTATTATGCAGTAAATCAAGTAACAGAGATGCTTAAAACACATAAGGCTGCAGGATCGGACAATATACCAGGAGAGCTAATAAAACAAGGTGGGACAGAGTTAAAAACTAGGATACACAAATTAATTATGAAGAAATGGGATGAGGAGACTCTACCAACAGAATGGACGGAAGGAATAATCTGCCCCATATATAAGAAAGGGGACAGGATGATATGCAGTAACTACAGACCAATTACTCTCCTGATTGTAGTATATCAAATTTTCTCAATCCTAATAAACAATAGATTAACTAAAATTGTAGAAAGCAAATTAGAAGATTGCCAAATGGGATTTCGACCGAACCTATCCACAATCGACAACATATTTATAGTGAGACAAATTATCAAAAAATGTCATGAATTCAACAGAGTTGCACAATATCTTCATTGATTACACACATTCATTTGACTCAGTTTTTAGAGATAAAATAACAGAATGCTTAAATAAATATGAAATACCAAGTAAATTAATTAAACTAATAGCAAGGACATTACAAGATACAAAAGCTAGAGTCAAAGTAAACCAAAACTATACAGAAAAGTTTGAAATAGCGACAGGAGTGAAACAAGGAGAACTGTTATCAGTAACTCTATTTAGTGTAGTTATTGATGATATTTTAAAGCAGCTAGAACTAAGAGGTAACATGTCAACACGTTTAAAACAATGTTCAGTGTATGCCAATGATATATTGGTCACTGCCCGAACTGAACAAACAATGATAGACACTTAAAAAACTGAAAAACATTTCATTACAATTTGGTCTAATAGTAAATGAGAACAAAACAAAGTACATGAAAGAAACCTAAGTAAATAAACTAATTGTGGACAACAAGCATATTGATCAGGTTAGATCATTCAGCTACATTGGTACTATTGTGAATGGGAATAACACTCTGGAAGAAGAAATTACAGAAAGAATTGCTAAAGGGAATAAAGCATTCTATGCAAACAAGCCACTTTTTAAAAGTAATTTGGTGTCCAGGAAATCCAAATTGAAGTTATATTGGTCAGTAATTAGACCAATTATAGTTTATAGCTGTGAAACATGGGTCCTCAAAGAAAGGATTATACAAAAACTCTCTGTGTTTGAGAGGAAAATATTAAGGAAAATATTTGGACCAACTAAGGAAGTCAATGGTATATGGAGAATTAAAACAAATAAAGAGTTGGATGAATTAATTAAACACCGGAACATAATAAATCATGTTAAAGCCCAATGATTGAGTTGGTTTGGACACACAAATAGAATGCCCAAAACCAGCATAGTGAGAATAATACAGGGTGTCCCAGAAGGAATGTGCCAAACTTCAGGAGAGTGTTCCTTATGTTAAAGTGTACCGATATAACCCAAAACACCTATATCCAAAGTTGAACGGTTACAGAGATAATGGCCAGAGAAGTTTGAAACTTTGACAGCTGTTACTCACTTATTGATTACCAAATACATATTGAAACTGG
>Ga0123357_10002454_pt1 | contig 20693 bp, 11 predicted proteins | sample TergutEmb28metaG_FD_89873 | JGI IMG/M metagenome (GOLD analysis project Ga0123357, IMG submission 89873) | Embiratermes neotenicus P4 segment gut microbial communities from Petit-Saut dam, French Guiana - Emb289 P4 | ecosystem: Host-associated > Arthropoda: Insects > Digestive system > Gut ... | reverse complement strand
TAACAAAGTTCCAAAAGGCAGTGTACTACTCAGCAATTAAAATTTTTAACAACCTTCCTCACAATATCAAAGACTTAGCTAATGAGATAGTACTGTTTTGGAATGCTTTAAAGAGGTTTTTACGTATAAATTCCTTTTATAATAGTAAAGAATATTTTAATTATCAGAGATATTCCATTGAAAACTGAATTGACAATTGGTTTTAGATGTTTTATTATTATACTTTTATTTATAGCTAAGATTCTTCCAACACTATGTATATTATGTTAGATAGTATGTATGTGACAATGTCTCTATCCACAGGATTGTATCCTAATTTGGATTTATAGAACGCAAATAAATTACATTACATTACACACACATTAAATTTTCCACATATTTTAAGGATCTGTTAGCAACTTTATGTGGCTGTCCGTTGTTAAGGAAGGAAAAGTAGGTTTATGAAATCAGTTGACCTCTGTATATGTGTGTGTGTGTGAGGGGACAGGGTTGCCTGCACGTGTGTGTGTGCACACGCACACATGCTTGCACATGTATGCATGTGTACATTGCACATACCAGTGTTCCTTTTCAACTTGTGAACCACTTAACTGATTTTCAGTAAATTTTGTGTGAACATTTTGCAATTTAAGGCCACTCCATACTGTCACTTTTAATTTTCTGTAATAAGTAAATGTGACATACTCAGTTGCTATTCAGTGAAAGTGAATCAGTGAGTGGATTTATGATTCCAAACATTCCAAACCTTGATACTAAATAGTAATGAATGGTTGGCTTCATGCCTTTTCCACTTTACCCATGAAGAAGAAGTATCCATTTGATAGGAGTCTGAGTGGGCCCTAAAGTCAGCCTGGTTTTGGCAGCAGAGAGAAAAAATTGTACCTCTGCGGGGAACTGAACCATGATCATCCACACTGTAGCCAGTAACTGTACTGTCTCAGCTGTCCTGGCTTATTTATAATTATTGACCATAGTATAAATACTTGTTTTTATAATACTTGTATTGCATAACAAGGAGCTAAATGACTTGTACTCCTCACCCAATATTGTGCGGGTTATAAAATCGAGAAGAATGAGGTGGGCTGGGCATGTGGCGCGTATGGGTGAGGAGAGGGGGATGTACAGGGTCTTGGTGGGGAAACCGGAGGGAAGGAGACCACTGGGGAGACCAAGGTGTAGATGGGCGGATAATATTAGGATGGATCTGCAGGAAGTGGGATGTGTGTATAGGGACTGAATTGGGCTGGCCCAGGATAGAGACAGGTGGCGGACGCTTGTGAGTGCGGTAATGAACCTTCGGGTTCCGCGAAATGTGGGGAATTTCTTGACTAGCTGCAGACCAGTTAGCTTCTCAAGAAGGACTCTGCACCATGAAGTAAGTAAGTAAGCCTTCGTCATGTTGTAAAAGTATTTTAAGTAATTGATGTAAAATAAGGACTGATGACATCCCAACAGAAATAGATTTATAATATAGTTTTACTTACTAGTTTAAGTGTTTTAAATTGGATTTTAATATATATATAAACTTAGGATTTTTAAATTGTAGACCATTGACTATTGACTGTATGTTGGTCATGTATGGTGTTAAATGACTCGTTTCATATCCAGTAGCCAGTATGGCTATATGATGGATTAATGAAATTCATATATACGTATATATGTATGTGTGTACGTATATGCTGCACATAGACACAAACGTGACATTTTGCAAGGGTCCACAAATTTTCCAAAATATAGGAGCCACCTCCAATGCCAGAAGGGCAACACAAAACAAGTTCCATGCAGGGGACCTGCAATTCTAGGCTGACCTAAGAACCTTGCTTTTATCTGTTGCTTTTTGCTTGGTGAATGTGAAATGATAACATATTTTTGTATATAAGGAAAACCTGCAGTAAATATACTGAAAATATTAAGTGGCACCATACAAAATTTAGTTGCCTGGGCAAACAGGCAGCCTGGGTTTGTGCACCCCTGATGTATTATGTCCTACGTGAATTACAATGTTTTACATACTCTTGGCATTATTTTGGCTTTGTCGTTAACAGTGGTACATTAGATGAAATAGTTATGTAGACATACAGCAACAGAGTATTACATATTTTAGTTACTGCAGAATTTTTCACATTGAAATATAATGAACTGGGTAACAGTGTGTGCAAGCTATAATTGCATTTCCTAAATGCATTTGCTTCAGACAGCCTGGTTCATATCAATGGGCCTTATTGATGATGAACTCCAAGAAGTCAGTAAACTCTGCCAGCATGTCATCACAGGCAGTAAACTTGTCTCTTGTGTGCAAACTATGGTCCGAGTAGAAATAAGGTTAGTAGATGGATCAGTATGCATTATAAGAGGTGTGCGTTTTAATTTTTGGTGTTTGATTAGTCACAGTTTATCACTTGTTTTAAACTACTGACATTAGGAAACAACTGTACAAATAATGTGTTTTCATAGCAGTGCCACTGTTTATGATATGTTAATAGTCCATAAATTTATTAATTACACACTATGGATCCCGTAAGGGACAGAAAAATGAAACGTACTTCATTCCAGGTATATTTTGTGCAGTATTAGGGACATTTTTATGTAAAGGTACATTTTTGCCACAACTCAGGAACCACTGGACTGATTTTGTAAAATTTTGTCAGCTATCCTTGCACAAATTTGTTTAGGTTATGTCTATTCGTAGCCTTGTCTCTGTGTCTGAATGTTGACTGCCTACTGTCACCATATAAATCATGAGACAGAATTTTTTTGAATAGAGTATGGGGGACTGTTGCCTAAATTTGTTTGGCAGTTCTAGTTTTCAGCTGTATTTATCCATAATGATGGCCACTTATGGCCATAAATAGATATTTTATGTGTATATTATAAGCCATTCATAAAATTTTGTAAAACAGGGTGCTGTGAATTCCACTGGAAATGTAGTACACTACATAATGGCATTCACCGTTTCCAGTTTTGTTCAAATTGTGGTCTTTTGGGTTGCAACTGGTGCAATATCAGAGGTGATTACCAGTGTTTCAGAAAAGCTGCTGCTTTGGTCTTCAAGGTAGAAGTGTTTTACTTGTAAGAAGTGAGAACTTTGGTCTCTGCACTTTGGTATGGGCAGGGTATTAATAACTTCACTCTGTCACCATGAGTTTCCAGATAAGAACTGTCTTTACAAGATTTGGCACACATTTATATTATGCTTGTTTGGGTTATAACACCATGTTGTGTCACATGGGGTTACCAGTGTTTCAGAGACACATGCTGCCTCCATCTTTAGGGTAAATTTTCAATGCCATGTAGACCTCATTAGAAATTTTAGGTTCTCATGTTGGTGACTATGAATATTACTGTCTTCTGAGATATGATGCTGTATAATCTGGTAGCTAGTTGCCAACAGTTTGGAGGAATTTAGGGTTAGAAAAATACAGTGCGGTCATGATTTACACGTGGGTTACATTCCCAGAGCATGGACATAAATAAAGATTTGCAAACATTAAGGCCAATTATCCTGTGTGAACATACAGAATGCTAGTTTTAATTTCTAGGCATATAATAAGATTTATTTATTATTACTGCTTACATTCTGTGGGCCGGATAGCTCAGTCGGTATAGTGACTATGGGCTGGACGGTCCAGGATTGAATCCTGGTGGAGACGAAATTTTCTGCCTGTACAGACCAGCCCTTGGGACCCAGCAAGCCTCCTGTATAATGGGTACTGGGTCTTTTCTGGGGGTAAAGTGCGGCCAGGGCATGCTGCTGACCACTCACCCCCTTCTAGTGTCGTGGTCATTGAAGAGTAGAGCTATACCTCTACCCACCCTCTGGGCCACACCAGGTGTGTAACGCAAACACGGCTTATATTCTGAGGGTGCATTATTTCAAAATTATGCAAAATAAGACACATTAATCAAGAATGCACTGTATTTCTTATGCATGTATTCTAAAAATGGAAGCAATAGGTTTGTCAAAACTGTTGGAACCTAGCTGCCAGACTGCACAGCATTACATACCGAAAGACAGTAATTTTCATAATCTTGTGTTCGTCATGAAGACACACAATACTGAATGCTGACCCCCACCCAAGAATAGGATGTAATAACTTAATGTTTGGCACAAATAATATGACACTGATTTAACTGCAAAATCTGTTTTTGTTTAGGCGTACAGCATTTAAGCACATTGTAGCATGCATTCAGTTTCCCAGCAACTATCCTTTCTCACCTCTGCTTATTGAACTGAAGAGTAAAACTCTGTCAGATAAGCTGCTAGATGGTTTGACTAACGTTTGTGAGCAAGAAGCAAAGAAGATTCTAGGGAAACCACAGGTTTGTACTTCGATTCAATGCATCACAGAACCCTATACATGAACTTGTTTTGTTGGTGTGTGTAGGTTTTAATGTACTTAAACTCATGATTATAAACTATATCTGTATACCTTGTAATATTTAATGTATTCTGTACATTGTAACTTGTATTTAAAGTCTTTGTATTCCTTGTGTAGGTCCTTATGGTTCTTAAATTAATTCGTAACTTCATTGATGAGAATCCTTTGTCTTGCTGTTACAATGAGATTGCAGCAATAAAGAAGGATCTGTGTGAAGCAGATGAACTGAAATTAAAACAGAAAACATCATCTCTATGTTTGAAGATATCACAAGGAAAATACTACTTTAAGACTAGGATTCTTGTACCTGACAATTACCCAGAACATTCGATCAGGTAAGATGAGAAGCTCGTGGTTCAGATGTCTAACAGTGATTTAAATTAGTTTGATTTGAAATGCTGCTTTTATGCATGTGTTAATTTCCTCAACAGGAACCTTAGAAGGGTCATACGTTTTGTTGACAATCACCAGAATGACCAAGCCTTGTATTAGTCGAGCCAGACAATCTAATACATATACTCCACTGACTATATTTGCTTTTGGATAATTCTCAGTGGACTGTGTCACATGGAACTGACTACCACATCCAGTTTAATTCACAGTAATCAGTATTTTAATTCACAGCTGGTGTAGAAATTTGTCATTGTAAATTCTCCCTTTTCCACATGTTTGTACTACAAAATTCAACAAACATTGTACTTTGAGTTTCTGTCAGTGTCAGATACTGTGTGGCTTCTTATTGCACTAGGTGAGGCAGCATTCAGTAATACTACCTTCTTCTCATTTCTTACTTCCTGCTTGTTTCCAGTTGCAAATAACACTGTGTTATTACACAGCTAGTCTCACAATTGAAAAGGTGGCCTTCATTAAAGATGGCAATGCTGCCTTCAAAAAACACTGAAAAATCTCCATACCTTAACAGTTCTGGTTTGTTCACTCTTTTTTTTATCATCTTCAATACTGTGAGACTTGTGGTAAAAGTGTGTAGGGCATAAAATGTGTGTTTATTTTTCTTTAGAATATTAAGAACAGTAATAGCTATGATGAATAATTAGTAAGTTACATATGGTACATGTCTACCACGTGTCTTCATGTAACTTGTCTGGTATTGCTAAACTGTACCCAGAATCAGAATATTTTGACAGCGTTTAGTAAAACTCCACAGTATTGAATTCCATGAAAGTCTGTTCATTTGTTTGTAATGTATGTGCATACAGACATGACAGAGACAGTAGGTGCATTTCTGTGCCTTCTGATTCTGATTGCACCAAAAGATATTCAGTTCTTTCTACTACTGGTGATATAAGCATGGCATAGTGAAGCACAGTAAAATTGAGTGTGGCATGAAGTAAATGTGCCTGTAGCATAAGCTATCTCTGGTCCTGAGAATACAGAATGAAAACTAATGAAAAATTCCCTCTTATTAACGGGAACTGTTCAACATAGAAACAAGAGAGAAGAAAAGATTTAACAAAGACTGCTTTAATGTGTGTTTTATAGTCTGATTGTTTTTATTACTGATCTTCTTGGAATTTATCTCAAATGTGCCATCTACAAATGAGAAAGAAAACTAAACCTGTGTAACAACAACATGTGCAGAATATTTTAATACTTTGAAGACACAAGTTAGTCTACGTTGTACATTAAAATTCGTTTTATGCCTCACAGAGAACAGTGTGTTTCCATTAGAAATTGCAACTAATTAATGTTACAGGAAACTAATCACTGCTTGTTTTGAAAATCAAACAGAACACATTAATAGCCTGTGTGGCCAAATGCAGAGTTTTGGTATTAAAAACTAATGGTGCATACACCAACCATTATACTTGTATATTTTAGTATACTTACTATATAGTATGAGTGTGTGTGACTTTTGATTCAGATCCTAAATACCTGAACATTTCAATATACATACTATGAAAATATATATCATCAAACAACAAGTATGTTATTAAATGAAAACCCATTCATGCACCTGGGGACTCCCAAATAACTAGGTTTTACTGTATGTTACTTTGTTATTGTAAGACAATCCCACATTTTTAAGATTCAAAAGTAAGTAAAGTAACTATAACACATAAAATAAATCTCACATTCTCTTAAATGCAGTACTATTAATGTTTAGTTAGCCTTTTCTTCAGCCTGGAAGATGATGAAACAAACTTTCCTCCACTCTTTCAACGTTACTTTGTTGGGCAAAGCAAAGAAATTGCAAGACAATGCATTGAACCTTCAGTTAAACCTAAAGAAAGGAATCGTGCTACATTCAGACCATCACCATCACTGCAGCCTGTTGTGTCATTCCTCGTTGCATCGGTTAAGCAGATCCCACAGGAGAGTTGTCAGCTGTGTAACAAGAAGTGCCTTCCACAAGATCCAGAGGTAACAGTTGATCTCACAGCTGTTTGTTATTAGCATTGCAGTTATACAGCTTCCCAGGGTAAAATGTCAACTGGTGGGCAGTTGCCTGTTCACCAGTCTACATGGAATTATGTCCCAGGAGACTTGAATCTTCGCCTGCACTGCTGTGAGAACATCAGAAATTGCATGCACATAATGCATGTAGGCAACTAAGAAAGTTGGTCCAAATGGTAACGCTTCTAAACTGTATCTGGGGAGTGCTGAGTTCCATTCTCAGATGGGATTGAAGTTGTTCTTGTTTTTCATCAGTCCTTCCAGACATATGCCAGGATAGGACCTAAAAGTATGCCATGACTGTTACCTTCAACATCCCTCATAATTAATCATTAAACAACCTACCACTTGACACTTTATAGTCTGAACCATTCTCTTTGTCATTAAATAAACCAAAAATTAATAAATGAAATAAACTGAGGTGATATCAAACAATGCAACTGTGTGAAAATTTGTTTTTTGTAGTTGGCTGAAACAGACGAAAATGCAGAGAGTCATGTGGAAAGGATTTACTGCAGCCATCTGTTTCACCTGCATTGTCTCATTACCTACATGAAGACTCCTCCTTTTCAGGGTACGTACAAAAGCTCCAGTTTAAATTAGCACATATTTTTTTTGTAGCATAAACTCATTTTACCCTCTCCACATTGAATCACATTGAAAGAGACAAGACAGGTGATGTGTGTATCACATAACAGTGAGGCATGTTCATGCAACCATTACTACAGTGGAAAAGCAATAAGTATTACACAATCTGAGTGTATATTTGTAGCCTCAGGTATCCAGCATGCAATGCGCATACACCATACTGTCATCTGTGGCCTGCCCGGCTCTACAATATTTTTCCACATTATCTCATAAATGGCACAAGTCCTGGAAAAAAGTTATTGAACATAAAATGTGTGTTTTGATTGTCTCTATGATATTTGTCTAATACATTTACCATTCGAAGAAGATTTGAGCAAGATATGATCAAAAATGTATATAGGTCTTCATGTAAAATACCCATTATTCTTGTCCAATTTTAATGAAACTTGAAATTTCTTGACAGATTTTCGAAAAATACTTAAATATCAAATTTCATGAAAATCTGTCCAGTGGGAACTGAGTTGTTCCATGTGGACAGATGGACTGACAGACATGACTCAGCTAACAGTTGCTTTTCACAGTTCTGTAACTGCGCCTAAAATGATGACATTATGCCATGGTGCTGTTTAGAGGATACAGAGGTCAAAGCTCCAGGCCTTGGTATAACTTGCAGATGCATGTTCCCCATCATTCTATGGTTCCCTCACTGCCTCAGAAAGAGTACCTGATATCCATTTAGTAACGACTAGTTGGAGATCTGGGAGTTATTTTGCACTTTGCAACAAAATACTTTGCCATCTGTGATTCAGTATTAAGAAACATAAAGCTGCTGCTCTTATAGCACGTTCGAAATGTGATGGCACACACACAGAAACCAAATTTGGTCTTTCAGCGAAACGGACGAGTCCATTTAAATCGGCGGGGGTGTCAGTTCAGTCGACTACTGGCAGTCGAGGAGTGCGGATCAGCGGACAGCGATTGTATAGACCATGTTCCGACATACAGAGCAAGGCTGCTGGCTACCCACTCAATTTGCATCTTTCCCCTTCACTTCCCCTCCCGTACGTCGTGTGCCATCAGGTTCCAAATGCTCTATACTACTACAGTGATGGAAGTGGTGTTGACAGCGTTAATAATTTATTCTTAAGCCTCTGTTAGGAACCTGCACAAGGCTTTCCTGCCTCCTGTTAGACATCTTGAATTTTTAAGAATAAGTTAATGTGTTACAGGTGGTAAGAAGTGTCCAAAATGTGGGCAACAAATTTACCATGACAAGTGGCGTGTAAGTGAAAAGCTTGCAGAAGAGCGATGGGCTCATCAGCAAGCAAGGGAGCGAGAACTGAAAGAAGTGGCTGAGTTTCTTGAATAGAAGACGACATTGCCTTCTTGGATTCCTGAAACTTGAAGATGGGACCCGTAGGTTGTCCCAAAAACGTTGATAAGGAATTACCACTACTCACTGCATAATAGCCCAGAAGAGTGCAGTTCTTGCCATTGCCGTTTTGCTTACTGAACAAAGTACAAATGAAACTGCACCGGTGATAATATCATCATGTGGTGTCAGTACACGTTCATGCAGGTAACTTTGGTCACATATTATTGTATTACTTGGGAGAAGGGGAGGCAAGATTTTGTTGACCAAGTTAATATCACAGCATTGGATTAATGTATTGCAGTACTGTTCATAATATCACATTTATATAATCTTTTGTAATTACTTTTTATATTTTGACACTGCATTAAGGGTTTTATATGCCTGACTGCTTGGAATTTAGGTGTATATAAATCTTTTGAGAGAGATGTGCATTATATTTGCTTAACAGAAACACAGTGAAATTTTGATTGTCCAGAATTACATTCAGCTTAACGTAAGCAGTAATTTTTGTGTCTGAATGAAGGTAATTTGAGTATGGCCATCTCGAACTGGGGACACTGCCAATGTATTTTTGCCTATCAAATTTGCTCTTACAATAGCTTAATATGACTGTTACACAAACAGTGTAATTGTTATATGAAATACAAATAACTATTCTTTTGAATCAAAGGTGTTATCAAAGCAGGTCTGATTTTGTTTATGCAAAAAATGTGCATGTAGGTAATTAATGAAATACAAGGGGAATAATTTATCTCCTTGAAGTGTAAACTAGCATTAACCCTTACCCTGCTAACATGGAGAATATTGTGAGCTAATAATGCCAGCAGATAGCAGATGGGATTTAATTTGGCATTTAAAGTGTTACTTAACAACGAAACCATAATTTTCTACATGGACATGCCAGTGAGGAATACACAATTGCAAAGAACACAAAAAAGGACATCTTGCCACTTGTGTTCATATTAGCTTATAAGGTACTCTTCTAAAATTCCCACATACTTTAAACCTCTGTTCCTCCTAACACAGTAGAACATAATAAAATTCCAAGGATTCTGCCCATTCTAACATAGTAAAACTAACTGAAAACTGGACTGACCACAGCATGTTGTTGTAAATTGTACGAAGTGTTCAAATGAATTTTCTTTACTGTACTTGCAATATTCATTCAATTCATTATTTTGAATTATTCAATAAAAAACACTTTGTGTCTTATGGAAGGGAATTAACTCGAGCATTGCTGCGTGCTTGCGACGATAGTCCCACAGGAAATGGTCAATGAGGACTGAGTTGACAGTAAGATCTGAATGACCTTCAGATTTCAGTAACTTTCGAGTTTCATCTGCAATCATTTCCACAGCCTGAATTGAACAGCCACGAATTTCAACTTCATATTCACTTCCATTCTCAAGAAGGTTGTCTGCAACAGACGCAAATAACAGCCGTTTATTGGTTGGGTGATAACTCCATGTGGTAAGTGGGAATCACTGTCTTCAGGGTCTGTTATTTCTTACCAGATTTTAGTAAGTCCATCAGCTCATCACTATATTTTAGCACTCCGTAGTGAACCAGAACTTGTGGAATTCTGTAAACAGGACAAACACAAAACTATGACAAAGTAACAAAATATGCATGAAGGTCTTCAAGCATAACATTTCATTATGTGTAATAAAGTAGTAAAGGATTTGGAACAAGGTTTCAAAAAAAGACTGTTCGCATTGATAATGAAGATTCTAAATTTCAAGCTAGATCATCTTACCTGTAGTCAGCAAACATAGTTATGGTGTCAATATCATTAAACTGACCCAAACCTTGACCACGAAAACATGCCCAGATATCGCCAATCAGTATCTGTGCCCGTTTATACATTGCAACTGTAATACAAACACACACATGCTTATCACTGTTGTACCTGGTAATTAACCCATGGATATGTCATTTTGTATATCTATATGGGAAAGCAGCTGTATTTCATACTGGAAGAGTGAGAACCTGAAGGAAAGAGGTCACATTAGGAGACCTAGGCTTAAACAGTAGGATAATATTAAAATTGATTTTAAGATGCAAAATTTTTCCAACATCCTGCTGTCGAGCCTAACTCCATAAGCAGAGGAAATTACTGGGGATCATTAGCATGGGTTTTGACGTAACAGATCAACTGCTGCTACATTTGTCAAATATTTCAGAAAAAATGGGCAAACAATGACACACTGCCAGCTATTTATCGACTTCAAGAAAGCCTATGATTCAGTTAGGAGGAAGGTCTTGTATAATATTCTCATTGAGTTTCGTATCCCCATGAATCTAGTAAGTCCAATAAAAATTAGTCTAAAGGAAGCCCGTAGCAGAGTGCAGATAGGCAAGCATTTTTCTGACACATTTCCTATTAAGAATGGTCTGAAACAAGGAGTTGCTTTTTCTCCATTGCTTTTCAACTTTGCTTTAGCATATGTCATTAGGAGGGTTCAGGTAAACCAGGAGAGCTTTAAATTAAATGGTACACATCAACTTCTAGTTTATGCTGATGATGACAATATATTGGGTGGAAGCATACAAACTATAAAGAAAAATATAGATGCTTTAGTAGTTAGTAGCAAGGAGACTGGTCTAGCAGTAAATGCTGAGAAAACTAAGTAAATGATCACCTCTCAAGATCAGAATGCAGGACAAAATCACAATATAAAGGTTTATAATAAATCCTTTGAGAGGACAGAACAGTTAAAATATTTGGTAACAACCCTAATGAATCAAAATTCCATTCAGGAGGAAATTAAGAGCAGAATGAAGGCAGAGAATGCCTCCTACTGTTTGGTCCAGGATCTTTTTTTTGTCTTCCAGTTTGTTATCCAAAAATAAAAAGATTAAGAAGTACAGAACTATAATTTTGCCTGTTGTTTTGTATGGGCATGAAACTTGGATGCTCATATTGAGGGAGGAATGTAGGCTGAGGGTGTTTGAGAATAGGGTTCTGAGGATATTTGGGCCTAAGAGAGAGACGTGGTAACAGGGGAGTGGGGTAAACCTACATAATGAAGAGCTGACTGATCTGTACTCCTCACCAAATATAATTTGAGTGATTGAATCAAGAAGAATGAGATGGGCAGGGCATGTATTGGGGGGAGAAGTGCATACAGGGTTTTGGTGGGGAAATCTGAGGGAAAGAGACCACTTGGAGAACCCAAACATAGATGGGAGGATAATATTAAAATGGATCTTGAGGAAGTGGGATGGGCCATGGACTGGATTGATCTGGCTCAGGATACAGATAGGTGGTGGGCTCTTATAAAAGCGGTAATGAACCTTCGGGTTCCATAAAATGCTGGGAATTTCGTGACTAGCTGAGAACTGGTTAGCTTCTCAAGAAGGACTCTGCTCCATGGAGTTAGTTAGTTAGTTGATTGGTTGGTTGGTTGGTTGGTTAGTTAGTTAGTTACAGGTGTGCAGTGAATTCATCTGGCCACATGCTGGGATAATTGGTAGGGTCATGTGAAGACAATAATGATCCTTCGGGTTCCATAAAGAGCAGGGAATTTCTTTTAACATGTAAGTTCTTGATAATGGTTGCACATAATTAAAAATCACTCACATTCTCCAGGACTTTTTTTATCATCACACCATATTTAACAAAAAACACAAAATTTCAAAACATCCTGGTAAATGTGAGTGATTTTAGATATGGAATTTCTTGAACAGCTATTAGCTTATCAAGGAGTCTGTTTTATGCAGTAAGTTACTAACTTCATGGTGCATTGTCCTAGGAGGTCATGTATGGACACCAAAATTTCATTACTATAGTGACGAAAGACCCTATTATGAGCCTATTCATTGCAGTCTCCACCTTCATGCTGTGTTCCTTGAAGATCCATTTTTATATTATTCTCTCATCTATGCAAGATCTCCTACATAATGATGGTGTTTACAGATCAATATTTTATATGCATTTCTCATCTCCACCAGTATGTTCCATGTTCCATACATCTCATACCTTTTGGGTGAATAACCCTAGTAACTCCACCAGTGAAGGATAATAATACCATGGATACTATAGACATGAATTATGATACTACAGTTGTGTGTTTGTGTAGTGGGGGAACTTCAAGTGCAATGGCTTGTATTCCAACCAAAAGATGGAAACAGCAGGCACCCACACATCACACCACATGAAACAGCCCATAAAACCATTATTACAAGGTTGACTGCTGAGAGAACTCCAAATCTCACACCAGCATAAGACTGGTTTTAATGATATAAGTATGACTGTAAATGGGTCTGATGGTAAAATTTTGGTGAAAATATAATGCTGTAAAATGGCAGATTATTCAGTGACTGCTGTACAAAAGGTGCTTTCATAAACACCATTTTGGTTCTAATGACATCTTTGTTGTGTGTTGACCTACAGAAGAGAATACCCAAAATCCATATATAAATTGTATAATCTATCTTAATCACTTGGTTCATGGTGACTGAAGTACCTTCATGTTTTGTTGCCTTTGTTGCTGGGTTGCCACAAACAGATGGCAGTAATCCAACAGATGCAGGTAACACTTACTTTGTGTTTGTGGTTACCAGGTTTCAATTGTTATGATAAATAGGATACATTAAAAAATACAGTTTCAGTGACTGAGAGGTAATGATATCAGTGTTTATGTGTAGTGAATCTCAAAGCTCGAGTTTAATTGGATTGTTGTTGTTGCCTGTCACAGCTGTTTGGAATGTAATATGAGCAGATATTTTTAAAAATATATAATGAAAGAGTTATTGAACAGCTAAAGTTATATGTGTTTATTGGTTTCATAATGAGTGTTACTATCAACTATCAGTTATTATCATTAATATATAGAGTATCAATATATGTACTGCCCATCCCAAATTTCATCTTTCAAAATGCAGAAAATCAGATTAATTATCTCTTTATCCTACAGCCTACTAATTAACAGAACATTTCATTCCAGTATTTCCAAGTTATTTTTCACAGTTCTATGTGAATTGACTTGAAATGTATTGCACTTACATGACAAAGTTGTGCTTAAAATGTTAACGTTTATGTTCATGATATGCATTATCAATGAAGAGTTCTGTCATATTATGGAAAATTTACAAAAAAAATACAATAAAAAATTGCTGGAAACTGAAGTAGTGTGATTTTTTATTTCTGAGACATGTTTCACTTTTTCCCTCAAAAATGTTGGATTTCAGCTGTTTTTACTAGAAAATAATAATTTAACAGTCATCATGAATGACGAAATGCCTGATAAAAGACAAGTTGGCTTAGTGCATGAGAATTATGTTAGCGTCATCATATGATGGGTTCATGTGTGGTATAATTAAGAAATACAATATAAAGAGTTGTACCTCAAAAATAAAAATAATCACTTTTAGAGGAAAATAACCTCTAAGAGTGAAAACTCCTACGATCATAAAACTCCTGCACTAAACTATGAGCTGTAGTGCTTGTATGTTATGTAAAACTGCACAGATTTCAGCAGTTCTCTGGACTGTAAGAACCATATTACTAGGGACACTGTGAAGGCAAGCATTCCTCGAATCCTATGCAATAATATCTGTACTTTGGTTTTTGTATGTGTCTGAATGTTGGGTGACAAGTAGGATATGAGAAGAACGGAAGTCACAGAAATGTGATTCATTGTTGGTAGCAGATATAAGATATTAGAGAATAAGTGGCAATAATAGATATCAATAAAATAACATAATAATAAATGTGAATGATTAGAACATCTTAGAAAAAATGGAATAATTCCCTAACATGATCAAGCCAATAGTTAAACCCCTTGCAGATATCTTTAATGTCAGCCTGTTATTAATGTTAAATAGCAGAAAGCCTCCACTATTGCAATATGGTTCCAGAATATCTCTGCTGGTTCACATAAATAAATAAAATGCATCTTTGGTGAAAGAAAACAGAGATGTATAAGGTTGCCATCTATCAGTGACAAGTCAAAATGCTACCAAAATGTAAGTGCAAACTTCAAACTTTCAGGGGCATGATATGACTGTGTGCACAGAATGGTCAAGTGGCTAGTCACATCTTGGAAATGTTATTAGTCAACACTGAGTTATTCTAATCTACAATGTTAATAATAATGATATTTGTATTAATGTTGTGCATGTGAAATTTGAAGTTCTTACAGTGTTGACTATGAAGATGACTGACTGCTTAGATGGATCACCATGTAGTTTGATAGAATCATAAATTCGTCAAAATACATGACAGTCTACAACAGTGTACGATTTGTCATATGCTTAATTTCTTATGCCCACCTTTTAAGTGGCATACATTTTCCAATTTTTAGGTGGCTTACAGGATATGGGCTTCATGGCAGATGGTGAGTCAGGCCTGAGTAGTAGTACATTAGTCTGTCATTAGGCACATGTGCCAGGTGCATCATTAATGAGATAATGAGATCGTATCTCACCTCTGTGACCTTGGTAGTTTGCTTCATCTCTGAAGCATGGGAATTCCTGAACAATAACCTGCAGCAAACTCTGAGCTGAATTGTTGGATTTTTTCAAACATGTCACGAAGGACCCTATGAGCAGCAGATAGAGCAAATATTGTTAAACATTAGTTACAAAAATACTTTTTCATATTCTATCAAATTATGTCATTGAGAGTTATGAGAAGATTAAATCTGGGCAACACTTGCTTCTTTTCAGTTCAGAATCTCTTATCTTCCCCTCTCCTACCTATAAATCTAAGATGAAAACACAAAGAACCATAACAGTACCTAATGATTGAGGGTGCTACAGAACAAGGTGCTAAGCATGTTTACTGTGACCTAAGAGACAGGCCTACAGAAAGAGAAAACTCGTGTAATACTGAACACATCAAATGAATTCAGACCAACACTGACACTCAGAATTACCCCATATGTCAGCATTTACCTTGGTATTTTTCCATCAGCTGCTTTCCCACTTCCTGCAGGCAAGAAGTGCGCTCTTCCAACAAGGACACTTTGGCATCAGGGTTATCTGATCGTAAGATATGATCTAGCTGTACAGATGTAATTTGGGAGTAGAATTTGGGATCTGTGAGAGGTATTCCATCCTGTGAAAACAAAATCACCCAAGCAAGGTGGTATTGGGGGGAAGTGCTTCATTCAGTGTTCCCATCTCGTCTGTCAAGAATCTAGTATCAGATGTACTGTAATATCATGAAAAATCCTTAGAAATCCACACAGGAAGTAGACCATGTCTGAAGAATGCAGAAGCTAAAATTATATGGTTACCAAATTTTGTATCTTAATGAATGGAATGAGTTCACTGATATGACTAACGCTCATACATTTGGACCAAGAATAACAGTCCCGTGATTGGTTGGGATTATGGCACTCAAGGTGTCACCCTCTCTGGTGCCATTATATGCAACTTATGTTCATTTATTTGATGGAAACATACATAGTGTACAGTGCCAGTCTAAGGGGCAGGCTGGATGGGCAGCTGTTCTGGACACCAACTTATAAGGGGCACTAAGACTTGAATAAATGGAAGTATGGTGCTAGTAAACTCAGGTTTCCACATGCAAAACAATTGCTCTGATAATTATCTGCAGTTTGTGCAGGCACCCTCAAAAATGTTTTCCAGCCCTGTCATAGGCAAAAAAAGTTTAAAGAATATCAGTATTAAGGGACACTACATTATTTATCTGCCCCGGGTGGCCACATGTCTTGGACCAGCTCTGATACTATAACAAAAAACATAAAAGCTTTATTGGCCACTGGGAAAGAGGGTTGGTCTAGAAGCAAATGCTGAGAAGACTAAGTGTATGTTCAATCCTGTCAACAGAATACAAGACAAATCACAACATAAAAGACAGCAAATACAAAATACAAATTTTGAAAATGTGGCAATGTTCAGATATCTGGGAACTATACTACAAAATTAAAATCACATCCATGAAACAATGAAGAGCAGCTTAAATTTGGGGAGTGCCTGCCACCATTCAGACCAGAATCTTTTGTCTCCCACTTGCTATCTAAGAATTAAAAGATTAAAATGTACAGGATTGTAACTTTTTACATTGTTTTATATGGGTGTGAAACTTGGTCTCTCACACTCAGGGAAGAACAATGACTAAGGGTTTTTGAAAATAGGCTGCTGAAGAAGATATTTGGGCCTAAGAGGCAGGAAGTAATGAAGACATGAGAAAATTGCATAATAAAGGATTACATGAGTTTTGTAATTTGCCAGATACTATTCAGGTGATTAAATGAAGGAAAAAGAGATGGACTGGGCATGTGGGAATAAGGGAAATTCATACAGAGTTTTGGTGGGGAAACATGAAGGAAAGAGACCACTCAGAATAAAAAGGCATAGTTGAGAGGATAGTACTACAGCAGATATTAAATCAGATGGGAAAAAATGGACTGGATTAATTTGGCTCAGGATAGGGACATGTGGTACGTTCTTGTGAACATGGTAATGAACCTTATGTTTATTGGACCGTGCATCATTGTAATAGATGAAGAATAAAAGACCAACTTGATGTCATGTGCTATTTTATTTCACTTCTTATGTACTCAACATGTTTCAGACATTAATATATCCATCATCAGGAGCTTGCGACTGTGCTGTTGAATTACCACATCGGTCGTTTTGTTCTCGGTTCGTGTGTTGGAGATATCGTGTGACTTCAGCCAGCAACACGGACACTACTCAAACCCAGCCGCACCAAATCTCCAACACACAACGAACCGAGAACAAAACAACCGATGTGGTAATTCAACAGCACAGTCGCAAGCTCCTGACGATGGATATATTAATGTCCAAAACATGTTGAGTATGTAACAAGTGAAACGAAATAGCAAGTGACATCAAGTTGGTCTTTTAATTCTTCAACTATGGTAATGAACCTTTGGGTTCCATACCATGTAGGGAGCAGCTTGGTTAGCCAAAGAACTATTAGCCTCAAAAAAGTTAGCCAGTCAATCAGTCCACTGGTTTGTTAGTTTGTCTGTCTGTCTCTCTGTCTGTAAGGCAAGCAATACCTTTATATTGTATCTGAATCAGTATGACTTTCTGTTCCCCCACTTTTTACCATCATCCTCCTTCAGGACTCTGTAGACTGTTATATAAAATGGATATCACTTCCTGACTTTACTCTATTTAGAATGATGTATAACCAAGAAGTCCATATACAACATATATTCATTAGCAGGTGGCAGTAATTTAACACATAAGTAGACTCACCTACACTGGATATGCATGACTTAAAAACACTAGGGGTGAACCCACACTCATAGAACAAGGCTGTTCAGAGCAATGCCAAGATTCTCTGGACATTTCTACATGAAACAAGTACATACAGAAATAGGAGTCAACCAACACTAATGGTATGACACAAGACATTGGGATACTACCATGACATAATTGCCAGAAGTTGGTTTGTTAAGACAAGGAAAGTTTGTATAAAGATGGGAGAGGCTTTATATTGCATATCACATCCCTGTATGCCCAGTTTGTATTCTGTAGGTATTTGATTCCTGTTGTAATACACATGGTCCTGCTTAAAAACTGGCCAAACTGTAACAAACCTTAAGAGCTCTTTGAACAGCTGCACAGAGAGCAAAGTACCCTGTATATGTTTTGCCATTCCACATCACTTCCCATTTTCTATCTTTATTGGCTGACCAAAAGCAGAAATTTAATGTGTCAACAAAAAATATCCAGTCCACAGCAGACTCGTCAGCCTTTTGTGGATGCAGTTCATACTTTGAGAAGCCATCAACACTAATTTGTTTGTTCTTTATACCTTCTGCAACCTGGGAAATAACAAAACACAAATGAATCAGATGAGATTTGAGGTTTAATGGCAGTGACTGTGAAGACTGCTACCTCTGGGATGTGACACTGTGTACTCTGACATAAACATACCCCAACCCCAACTGCAGAAGTAGCAGGATCCTCTGAGAATTCCATCCACCCAGGTCATAGAGGCAGCAGGACTATCCAATACATTGATACACTTCTACAGTCAATACAGTGTTATATCACAGAAAACTGCAATTTTTTATAGATGAATTACCCATTTACTAACCCTAGGATTTAAATCCAAACTCTTGCCCAGAATAAAGGGGTTTTAAATGCATACCCCAAAATGCATTCATGACTGTATGGTGCACTGAAGCTGGCACTGACTGTTTAATCCCTGAATTACTGCTATATTTCTCATTACACTTCTATATACAGATGTAGTAGAGTGTAGTGTGGTAGGATTTTCCAACACTTTGGAGGAATACGACATTTACATTTTCAGGTTAGAAGAATAAGCCACTTAGAAATAAGGTTACAGATATGGAGGAGGAGGAAAGGAAACTGAGTTATAAGTAAGTCACTGGTAGGTTGCTGTTACTAAAGAACCAACCATGTCTTGAAGGGAGGTGTGAAAGAAGGTACCAGGAGTGAAGTGAACAAAGTAAAATGTTCACGATTTCAACCTGTTTAAGTATACCAAAAAATGAAAGGGGAGGTTATTGATGTTACAAAGTAATTACAACTAAGACAATCATGATGCATAATTCTTGGCATGACCTTTTTTACTAGACTTTTGATGTTACAGCACAGAAGTCTTCATGATCTATATATAGTATTTTCCACAACAATTGTTACATTAACCTTTTAAAACCTACTGGTTGCATGCACCAACAGGTTTAAAACTTAAGAAATGACAGTCTGCCTACACTGTATTTATTTGTTTTATATTTATCTCAGAACAAACAGCAACTTCTGCCCCATATAACATAAACTGACTGGTTTTTATAACCGAGATGAATAGTGTTTACTGCATGGGATAAACTGGGTCTTTAAATAAAGCAGTCTGTGCTTTGCCTTTAAAGGGTTAATGATAAAGTCTGACTATTGACAACAGGTATATTCCACCTTACTGGCAGAATTACATTCACAATTGTTTTGTCACCCTCAGCGACAATGAAGATGTACAACAAAGAGTTGCGAATTTGCTTCACAAATGTTACTATACTGTCATCTTTACCTTCAGGATGAATCAATCATTAAGGGGCAGGTGTAAATAAACTGTACACACAAACACACTAGTGACCTCCTAGACTCACCTAACGCATAACACACTTCATGTACTATGCATAGGTCAGAGAAGGTATTTAAATTAGACCTAACTGATCAGTCAGTCTCTGAATGTGGTATATTTAAATGGTGTGGCCATAGGTTAAACCACCTCTTGCAACTGTTAACAAAATTAGTTTCTTTCTGAACTTACCTCATAAGCCAGCTTCTTTATGCCTTCAGATAAGATTAACACATTTTTTGCAAACTTTGAAATTAATTCTCCAGATTTCTTTGGTGTTAGGACGCTCATTGTAATTGTATTAATGTAACCACAGCAGTAACCAAACCTGAAACTTGTTTCTGTAACACCAGAATAAGTTGCAAGAAACTGTAACTCATGATCACATTTATAATAGGTATTTCATAACATTTATTATACTAAATAACCATGTGATTGTTGTACACACTTGTGTTGATGTCACCCCTTAATCCCAACAAATATGACAATTTCCATATCCTTATGGATTATGTAATCCTGTATGGATTTACAGAAGGAAAATAAATATATGATATGACATGATATGATTGACTTATGTGGAAGTGTTCACATATTTCAAAACCCGAGGCAATGTACCGCTTTAAAAAGTTTCTGATTGGTATCCAATGATATGAAAAGGTTTCTCACTTATAGAGTTTTTGCTATACGAGTTACCAAATGTTTAAGAGCCTGTGAACATTTGTTATCCTTTAATCAGTTTTTTACATATATAAATAAAAATCTGGTATATTTTTATAACATAACGAGCAGTTACAATTGGTAAGTTGGATTCATTTGTGTTTGAACTAGTAACAGCAAACATATCCCCAACTTCAGAAGCAGGTTATTGTGCTTTGGTAGG
>Ga0123357_10002453_pt1 | contig 20697 bp, 12 predicted proteins | sample TergutEmb28metaG_FD_89873 | JGI IMG/M metagenome (GOLD analysis project Ga0123357, IMG submission 89873) | Embiratermes neotenicus P4 segment gut microbial communities from Petit-Saut dam, French Guiana - Emb289 P4 | ecosystem: Host-associated > Arthropoda: Insects > Digestive system > Gut ... | reverse complement strand
TGGATAGACCGTGTCCGATACAGTGCACGACTGCTGGCTACCCCCTCCATTCGCCTTTTTCCCCTTCACTTCTCCACCCGTGCGTTTCCGTGTGCCATCACATTCCGTTTCTGCTCTACAACATAGCATTACCAGACGGCAGCACTTCTTTATAGGATAAGCGCTTGAGTCGGTGCAAGGATAAAGAAAAGAACGATGAATGAGGCCTTAGGGAAACGCGTGAGTATTATGACGGACGGATCAAAGTAGAGAGACTAATCGGTTATGTGCGCAGTGCAGCGATTTTCCGGTCGGGCTGTAAAACTTGGCGTTGAAGGAAGGATGGTATTAAAACGGATCTCAAAGAAGTGCGTTACAAACCCTGATTGGATTGACCTCTAGAAAAGGCGGGCTTGCTTTGAACATTTTAGTAAACACTGGGCTACCGTAAGTGACGTTATTTGGAACTCTTGTTCTTAACTTAGTGTCAACTTGAGTCATAATGTGAGACAAGGCTAACCAATCTTTGTAAATGGCTGAGGTTTTTTTGGGCAGTACATTTTCTTTTATTTGTATAAACTCTAGTATATTTGGCATTCAGATCCTTTTAGAGGTCTGTTCCTTCAATTTTGCCTGTTATTCATATTCTTACAAGTAGTTCATTTTCTGTGTAAAACTTCTTTTTATTTCCAATTTTTTTCTTTTTATAGAAAGTTTTTGACAATAATTCGTCGTATTAGCTGTAAAGTAGAGAGCAAAGTACACAGTAGAAAACTGAAGATGGCCGGAATATTGAGGAAAAAAGCTTGTATGGAACTATCTTCAGAGACTGTGAGAAGATTTACGCTAATTTAAAAGAGAGGAAGGGAGGAAATGAAGGAAACAAAGTGAGAAGAAGGGAAAGCAATAGGCCTCCCTACGAATATATTATTAAAGGCATAGAATAAATTGGGAAAGAAGAAATGTACGTAAGAATTAGCTAAGAGTAGAGTATGTGGAAGTTCAAAGAGTGGGTATTAAGGACGGTGAACCACTATCAGCTCACATTTAATCTTCACTGAAATGTTCTCATATGCAGATTTCAACAGCCCTGTTGTCTGTCAGTCTACATTAGCCACAGGGTCTCAATAACACTTGTTAAGTGGGGGATATAAAGAAGAGGAGAAGGCATAATTTGCACTGTTTAACTGAATTTATTCCTGTGACGCTCAAATACTTATATAATTTCAGTCTTTGTTTGTACACAATTCGTATCTGACTCAAGTACAATAAATTACTATGTCTCTTCAACGAAGCACTTACCAAACTTATAGTAAATAAACAACAAATACGCTGCTTCTAGGTAAAAATTCCTAGTGGTTTGTTTTGGCATGCAGCCAGACGTTTCAGTGGAATATGTTAAATCGACACGAGCCAAGAGGAAGTGACGATCAATATTTTTGACATGAAATAATGAACCTCTATGTGTACAATAAATTTACCTACAATATGCTTTTCCATTTATATTTGTTACTAGCAAAATCTGTTTTTGTAATGTATGGACAATAGGATAAATTGTAGCAAGGCATTTCATGAAACTTGTGGTAGGGAGGTAAAAAACCCGCAAGACATATTTCCTTGCAAAATACGGGAATCAGAAAAAGAAATCTGAGCAAATCTTTCTTTGCGAAATATGAACATCAGAGCAAGGAATGTTGGTAAATTCTTTCTTTACAAAATGTGGAATGGATAAAGTTTAGCGAAATCCTTCCTCATAAAACGTGAAATAAAAGACAACAGATTTAAGAAAATATTCCTCATGAAGGAAGGAAAGTAGGGTAACAAAACTGTACCCAACATTTTTTTTAAATAAGGAAATTGAGATAAAAATTAGAAAAATACTTCTTATTAAATGTGGCAATATTGCACGTAGTTATGAATCACTCATATTAGCTACATTAATTAAACTACAGATAAATCAGCGGCACCATCTCTTGCGATGACCGACAGGGCCACTGTGTGCCCGCCTGCATTATTTGCACCGACAGGGTACACATTAACTCATGCAATACCGGAACGGACAGTTACTGGCTTGATCTGTAAACAACAGACCTGGAGGTATATTGCACTGCCTGTGGACAATGCTGTCTCGAACATCAACACCTTCGCCCCCACCCCCATGGGAAGAGTAATAGCGCATAGGAAGAAGGGCACTATGTAGATGGCACAACTACTTGTTGCGCTGTATGTTGTGATGTCAGCAGGCGCACTTGTCGAGATGTGTGAAAGGAACAGGCGACGAAAAACCGTGTGAAGGCAGAAGGTTTAAGGGTGGACTATCGAAAATAAAAATAAAACACAATTGATAAAGAAGTGTATCTGCTCTGTTGCTCAGTGGCCTTACTTGTTCTCAGAATCTGATACATGGTGTTAGTCAGCAGGCCTCGATTAGTAAAAACCCTGCTTTCGCTTTTGCACTCCTTTGAATTTTAAAGGGGTCTTTTCTACGATCCAAGAAGTGTTATGAAACGAAAGCCAAGAACGCAAATCATATGCTCCATGACTTGACGATACGCGCGTGAATGTAATTTCATTCACATTTCCCTGATCCGATTTTAATGAAACCCACAAAATATCAACAGCATTATGTGCAGATCTGTTGTACAGAATTTCACCAAAATCGCACAGTAAATGTGGACAGTACGGGTAGAAATGCCCGAAGTAAAGTGTGTCTTTCGTTACAACGATTTTCACGAAACGTAATTACTGTGTGACTTTACGTGAAGATTTTCTATACGAATGTTTATATAAGTGGGGCAGGAAATGTGGGAAGTAAGGGTAGAAATTTATTGACGGCTCCAAGTAAAGTGTAAAGCCGATTGACACGAAACCCATCCTTGCTTTACAACTTTCTCCGTCACTCCGGCTTAGAATTGCATGAAAATCTAACAAAGGGTTCCGTTACTGATGCTGGGTCAGAGGTAGACAGACAGACAGACAGACAGAGAGAAGAACGTCGGACGTGATCTGTACATTAGACGCACTTTCTTATTTGGCGAAGAACATCTAAAAGGAAATAAGCAGGGAAACAAGGAAGGAAATACGAAAAATAAGAAGCAACCAAAAAATCCTGTGTGATTATTTTCCTTGCAACCTCTTTCCCCTGCAAACTTGAAACACGGGGTAGGTGACATCATAGTGGAAATAGTTTGATGCATATAATAATACAGCATACAGCTTTCTTGTTGCGTGTAGCGAAATACCGCGACGTTCAAGGCGGCGAAGTATCTGCGATAGCTCAGTAAGTGCAGTGACTATTTCGATAGGTTGGGAGACCGAAGAACTTCTTTCCGATTTTGGGGCGGGTCAGATATTTCTGTCTTCCCTTCAGCACCCAGCGTGACACTGGGACTTGCTCAGTAGGAATCTGGGGCTCTGTTCCGGAGAGAAGGCGGTCGGTTGTGAAGCTGTACACGCACCGCCATCTATAACGGAAATTAAGAAGGCATGGAGCGACGTCTCCACTCCCAAAAAAATCTCAAAGACAAGGGGATAAGTTTATCTTCTAATGGGAGCATAAAGCAAAGCTCAATTCGCTCTAGACATCAGTATATAACGGAGGTGGGCCATCAGCTTCAAGCTGTGTTCGCTTTTGTTTGGGGAAAAAGTTATCAGTACTTTTGGTGGGGTAACAAATCCTCACGGTATCAGTTCCGAAGTTCTTACGTTCATCATCATTATCATCGTCATAATCATATCATTACTACCCATTTTAAATTTCTTACATCTTCATGGTCCATGAGCTGTCAGTCTTTTCCTTCGTCGACCCAAGTTTCTTCTGCCGGTCGGAGTGTATTCATATACTAACTTGGGAATGCGTGTATCGTTCATTACTAATAAAATTCGAGTCCTTTTGCTACCACAGCCTACAGTAACGTTACTTACACTGTATACATACAGTCACTCCCTTACTTCATCTGTCGTACGGCCATATACTGTGCATCATGCAGCTGATCTCAGCAGTTCACCCCCGCTGTCTCAGTTCTTCTCCCACGCTGTTGCACAGAAGGCCAATTCTCACTGGTACCACCATAATGTGGTTTAACTGTAGCTGCGTTTCCTTATTGCTTGCTTTAATTTTGCATCGAATGTTTCAACATACATGTCTTTATATAATTTAGGTACGTCATCACTTTTTATGTAAGGTAAAATACATTCCAAATAAACAAATTGTTTTATTCGCTCATTTAATTTGTCGTCTGCAACTCCTGCTGCTCGAACGTATTCAAATACTGAGATCTTCTGGGACTTGGACCTCTTGACCCTTGAAGGTGGGGCCTTTAGGTTGCACCGAAACGTCGGTACGGAATTACCACTCTAGGCTGTGTAATATCGCAGAGAAGCGCAAATCTCATCTACATTACGACTGAAACCTGAAGTCATTGCTCACATGCTGATTACAATCTGCCCTTAATTCATTCGTGCATGATGTTTGGTTAAATATAACTGTGCGCTGAAGCTTTTACTGTGCCACACTGACACAGGATTCATAATCTGTCCTTATGTTCTCATACTTTCCTACTCTCTGCTCAAAAGACCTGAATGTATACATGGGCTTCTTTTCATTTTCTTCTGTACCAGTCTTCTCACTAGCGACTAATAAAGCAGTGGGTGTCTACGGCCTAGTTCCAGCATCCGTGATATGTCTCAATTTGGAATCAGTGACGTCACACTACAGTTTTCTGTGCTTTCAAAACACACGCGATTTATTGCCTGCATTGTCTGTGGAACGTCAGGAATAAATGTTCAGCTGTTCTGCTTCATATTAGAGAGGTCCTCGTTTCAGTTCTGGACCTGCACATAGTGCGTTACCGTGATTGAGTAAGATGTAGTTAATTTGGCTTCCGAATAACTAAAATTGTTTTAGCACTGTTCACAGATCATCGTATATTTCGCCATTAGCAATTAAAACCATCGATAATTTAGGCACGTAATAGTCCTTGAGTTGAGAGGCAAGTGTCAGGCTACATTTTAGAGGATATATTAAGTAATTTCAATTGTGCTAAATCAGTGTAAAGCAGTGTAGAATCTGAATTATTTGTGTACAAGTGTATCTTATATGATGGGTAAACTTAAGGACAGAGAAGGGAGATAAGGCAGACCTGTAATTTTTGTAGCATTTGCGTGTGACGGGAAAGTAAAAAATGCAAATGTATTGACATGGCCGAACTTTGAACTGCGTGTAACTTCACTGCATCTGAGTTCGGTGTGGCAGAACTGCTGAATGGACTGAACAAACCGGTACTTTTGAGAGAGAAAATAAGGAAGAGGGAAAGTGAAAGAAGTTTCGCGAAAGGCGATAATGAACGTAATGATGATATTAAAATGTGGCATGTTAGATGCCTGGCTGGATGTTGAAGTTCGGTAAATATGGCTGGCAGATTGAGGGGTTGGTCATCAAGAATGGTTGGTCGTAGGTCTAGATATGAACGCTGCGAAGTGGGGGAAATTGGTGTTAGCAAATGCACTTATATTTACGATTTGTCTCATTTAATAAATGTGATTGATAGACTGAGTGTGTCCAGCATGATGCTTTCACAGAAAGATTGATTGGTGTACCTTCAATATGTTCCAGGAAGAAATAAATGAACCATAATGCCAAACTTTCAACTTCGATTTTTAGGTGTTAAAATTTAGAATCTTAATATCTGAAGCAAGCATTTCATGTGAATTATATTTAGATATTCAATTCTTATCACATATTAAGCACATTCCTTCTCCATTACAATGAGGAATGGGCTAAAGATGTATGTATAAGGAAATTACTTTTGTGAGCATCATACGTGTCACAGTGACTTTAGTGTAGGTGGCAGGCATGCCGTACACTAAGTGCTGTGCTCACGGCTTTAAAACTGGAAAGGCAGTGAGCCTTCGCACAATTCTCTGTTGCTATGATCTGACGAAGAAACGGCGTTTCAGGATTTTAAATTTGGACATTGTATTTTCTCTGCACACACACTTGAAATCGTTAAGAGCGACTTTGAAACTGCAAGCCTTCAGCTGGTAAAAAGCGCTGCCAAATCAACAAATTTAGTTTTTCGTAGAATTTAATTTTGATGTTCAAAACACGAAATAACTTCAAAACATGAAAATCAGTTACATTCGTCTTAGGATTTTGCTGACTGAAATATTATAAATATTTGAAATAAGATTGAAATATCTAAGACAGAAGCAGAGTTACTGTCATTTCGGAGAACCCCTTTTCTCCATTTCAGCACTTATCTATATTAAATATGGGGAGGTTCTTCCGAAACATCACCAGCTTCACATTCCTGAAGACAGCCGTGTCCAATGAAACTCTCGTTTTTTTACAGTATCTATCCCTTTCTAATATTTATCTCCCTTTCACCAGCGCATTTCCTCGCAAGGCCGTGACGTAGAAACCGTCCCTTGACTGTTACATTTCACAACAAAAAATGTGAGATTCAGTATTCTGTGTCCTTAATACCATATTAAAGTTTTCCGTGTAATTTCATTTATCAAAATGAATTTCCCTCCGTCACGAGGAGCAGAAAGAAGCGAGAGAGATGGGTAGCCACTTTAGAGTAGGTCTATACTCTTACAGGACACAAAGATAGTCTACAGACAGAGTACGGCGTCACTTACAGGTTATAACATTATTGAGGAGACTATTACTTATTGTTTGGTGTTTGGTTATTCAGTGATATTTTGTTAAATGTTTAGGTTGTATAGCGTAATCGTGGACTATGCTTGAATGGTGAATGGAAAGGAGGCGGAAAGGAGACTTGTGGCCTATTTAAGATAATCTTGAACTAATACTACGAAAAACATCAGGTTGACTCTTCCATTGGTAACTGTTACAGTAGCGGATGGCTGGTTTATTGTGTTGTGTAATTACTTTACTGCAAAGACCGGTGATTACTTTATGTACCACCAGTTTAATATCCAGATATCTCTCTTTAAGTCCATATACACTGTCTAAGTGTTTTGCAAGGATCTCAGAACAAAGAGCGGTATTTCCCTATACAAAATTAACTGACTGATTTTTAGGCGCTTTCGCAAAATTTCGAAAAGCGACTGTGAACTTCGTCATGTCTGTCCGTCCGTCTGTGCGCATGGAACAAATCGGCTCCCTCTGGGCGGCTTTATTTGAAAATTTAATACTTGAGTATTTTTCGAAAATATGTAGATATTTCAAGTCCATTAAAATGGGACCAGAATAACGGGTACTTTACATGAAGACCGTTATATTTTTTTTATCATATCTCGTTCAGTTCTTCTTAGAAAGAAAAATGTTTCGACAAACGTTGTAGAGAAAACCAATACACGCAATTAATATTCAATAACTTTGTCTCGAAAATCGTGCTGTTTATGAGACAATATGGCAAAGGTTTTAGGGTCGAGCAGGCCACAGATGATAATGGGGCGTTTGCGCGTTGCATGCTGGATACCTAAGGCTACAGAAACACACAGCTTTGTAATACTCATTGCTTTTCCACTGAAACAATTTTTCCAAGAACGCGCTACATGACCTGTCTTATAATACGAGAGATGGAATGTGAGTAATGCGCGGTACAGGCTGAAACGTTTAGATATAATTCAGGTGTTTCTTAGTCTTTCGAAAGTTAATTAGTTTAATTTGTACCAGGAATCGCTTTATTCTTATTGGATGGTTTTTGCCTACGAAGTTTGAAGCTTTCGTGGTGATAGCAACTTAGTCTGTGTGCTTTGGAGTTGTGAACTGTACGACAGTACACGCTGTAGTAAATCAGAGGACAGCTTTATAGGTGTAGTCTTTATTAGTCTTTATATCGTATGACATCTGTGTTTAACCTTATGTTATTATAAAGTTTTGTAATTGTATTGCTTATGGTACACGGTTTCATAGAATATTGAAATGTCTTAGAATTATCGAAATTTTGTTTTATTTAAATTCGTTGGATTTATTTTTCACCATATTCTGTTTTTATTTTAGTGGCTAATATCATGTAAATTTTTACCGAGCCATCTATTCAAAGATGGCAGGCTAGGTACTCTTCACGGATATGCTGTATGCTGGGACAGTGAATGCATGCATACACGTAAGATCATCGAGGGTAAATGAAGTGTGTCTGGCATAGGAAGGGGTTGTCGAAGGTGTTTGAATTTCGGTTAGGTTTCTTCCACCCCCTGGATGCCGACGTTTCATGAAACTGAAGCCGCAAGTTTTCAGCGGACAATCAAGTGGTGTTGCCACGACAGGTCACTCCATGTTAATTTTCCAAGTCTTCTACTTCCAAGCGCTTCGATCTTACAGGCATTTTATCAACAATTAAAACTTACTCTCGTAAACGAAAGTTTATTTGGCCTGTTTTGTATCCTGGCTGGGAGGTAACAGTTCGACTTTGTGAGGTTTAGCCGATCATCCATTTTACAATAATGTCAGAGTTTGTACTGTGCTGACGAGAGAACGTGTTTGACAGACTATTTCTCTAGTATAACAGTTATGATTATCATCAAATACAGATAGGTGCAATTATTTGTAAGCCGAGAAGTAAAGAAAAAAATAGAAATGAATACTGAAAGAGAGGCCACCGAGAAATTGAATACAACATGAAGAACGAAAAAAAGTAAGTAACAAAGACATGAGAATGCAGATTGGGATCATACACAGGAATTGTGATATCTGTAGAATGCGCTACGAATGTAATCAAGGGAAAATGAATAAGTTTAGTTTGGTTCCATCCTTGGGTCGAAACTGAACATTCCGCATCATTAACATGAAATGTGAGGACATTAATAGGTTATGTACGGCAGATATGTTAGGACAGTAGTCATAAATTTGTAATAGACTAAACACAAAATTTCCCTTGAAGGGTACGACAAAATGTCGATCTACGTGACCTGGGGAGAAAAGTCGGGCAGTTTATTTTTCTGAGAACGGGCTAGGTGGAAAAAAGTGCTTCAGCTAATGGATGGAGGGTAGGAAATTGGTGGAATGGGAAAGGAATAATATCAAGAGAAAAGAGAGAAAATAAATTAAATGAAGACTTATGAGACAAGAATGTAAAAAGAGAGTTGCTTCTTGAAGAATAGAGAAAGAAATTAACTGAACACAGCGCTGACAGTTGCTGTTTGTCTCTGACCGCTGGAAGGAGGCTTCGTTACTCATTTTCTTTCGGCATGAGACAAACATTCCAGCTTTTTATGAATTTCATCAACGGTCTATTACTCTGCCCCTACCATAGGAACTGTTTCTTGAGGAGAATTATCTGTAGTTCTTATTGCTGTGTTTTATAGCACAGCCACAAGGCTGCTGTCTGGATATTTGTGGAGTTTAGATTTTAAATATGTGCCTACAAGGACTGTGTTGATAGTTGCTCAGGATGTAGCAGTACTGAACTGTTGAACATATGGTGTATTCAGAGGGAAATTTAAACTACACTTTTAATTAAATATGAGATTTTGTTTCACGACGATGGGGTTATGACATCATGTATTCTGGTAGATTCTGTCATCTGGGGTCTGTCTGGCTGTTAGTAACTTTACACGCTATCTCATAAATGGCACGATTTTCGAAACAACTTAAATGAACATAAAATGTGTGTTTTGATTTTCTCTAGAACTTTGTCTGGAACATTTCTCATTCTAAGAGGAAATGAGCGAGATATTATCAAGATGCATAGCAGTCTTCATGTAAAGTACCCGCTATTCTCGTCCGATTTTAAAGAAACTTGACTTTTTGGACAGATCGAAAAATAATCACGTATCAAATTTCATAAAAATCCGTTTAGTGGGAACCGAGTTGTTCCATGCGGACAGACGGACGGACAGGCAGACATGACGAAGCTAATAATCGCTCTTTGCAAAAGTGCGAACACCTAAATCTGAAATGTATTTTGAAAAGGAAAGTAATCAATAAATTTTTCTCTAGTCTGAAACGAACTAAAACACTAAGACATCTCCAAAGTTAGACGGAGTGAGGTTAAGACAGACACAGAACTGGTAGTAAGACTGACTTCAGAAACAAATTCAAGTTTTGGCATCGTCGATAGAAAAAAGTCTGTCATTGAATCTGGTCCTGAGTCATTTCAGTTGTGTTTATGGTGTTACGTCATGTTTTGTTTGTATACTGTTTTACATCATCATGCTGTTTTGCTTTGTACTAAGTTACAACATGATGTCTTGCCTACTGCTGTACCAAGTTACACTCTCCGTGCTGGCTGTCCAATATTTTGCCTAGGAAAGATTTTCTTTACAGGGTTTAGCAACATTTTCTATTTTCTTTCATATAACATAAGCTGTAATTTTATTCCAAAGTTTATCGCTTTCATTTTCTGAACATTAAGTGTAAAGGCGGAGTTTGTAAATCAGGCGGCCTTTTATTTCCAATTTCTTTGAAACTTTATTTCATAATTTCATTTACGTATGAAAGTATGGATTTTATTTGATTCTAAAACTCTTGCTTTTCGTTTCCCATCGGTTCGACTAATTTATAAAACTTCGACGTGCAATGAACAAAGTGCTGTGTGTGTTTGATGCATAATGTGTCTGCGAGCCGAAGAAAGACATTTCCAGGACCGTCTTTCACTATGTTGGGTGAAAACCTAATTTTAACTGCAGTGCCGGTTCTTTGAAATAAAGATTGTGTACTCCGACTAAAGCAAAGTGGAAGTGCGGTGAACGCTGCGGTGCCTGTAGTCACGCAAAATTTTCCGAGCGAAGTAACAGTGCGAGTTGTCAGATAAAATATTGTCCCTTCCGTGGCACTTTCTGTCAGACATTTGTAGTTTATTCTTTACTGCGTAGAAAAAGCCCAGGAATTTACTGGAGCTGTTTTGTTACGTATGTATTTTAAAGCTGTCGCTTGTAGCGTAGAAGAGATGCCCTCCTGTTAAGTTAGTCAGTGGCGTAGACGGTTACGAGCTTAATATCTGTCCATCGGTTCTCAGCAGGAAATTTGCTTTAGCAGGGTAAGAGGGCGATCAATAGAAAGACCGATACCTTCTTAGACTGACTTCGTGTAGTTACCATTAAGTCCTTTGGGTGAAGATGGAAGTAGCATGTCCCTCCGAATTGTTGATTACGACGTGCCAGGCTTTACACCCAGGCGTCATATCCTAAAGAAAGTTACTTACAGGGCATGTGTCTACACTTGTCTTATCGGCCCTGGCAGTCACCAAACTTCGCATTCAAAGCCTTTCTGTATTTCGTTATTCTGGGTAAAGAGCGGTCCGAACGTGATACTAACTTTTTTCTTCTAAGTACTGAAGACTTTTGCGTTTCCACTTGGGACTTTACCCACATGGCACCAATGCGAATTTGTGGCATAACGGTCAGGCACAAAGACACATTAACCTTTCATTATTTACAGCTGATGCTATCTTTTATCACTACAATATAAATCATTCTTATCTGAAATTAACTGACACTAGATAAAGTAGCTCTCATTCTTTCGGCTTCCTGTAGAGGAAGTCCGTTTTAATGTCTCACTACTACGCGACTTGGTCATTCTCTTTATTTATTTTATTGATTCCAGGAGTGTTATGAAAATATCTTTGCAAAGTGCGCAAACTCTTCTGAAAGGACTATTTTCTTGGGGCAACAGCCCCTAGTTGGCCAGGGGCTCCACATTATCGGGAATTTTACATCACAATCAGACACTCCACACTCGGTAGGACTCCTCTGGACGAGTGATCAGCCCGACGCAGAGACCTTTACATGAAAACACACAACATTCACAAGAAACAGCCCTTCATATCCCCAACGGAATTCGGACCTGCAATACCAGAAGGCAAGCGACAGCAAACATAATCCTTAGACCGTGCGGCCACTGGGACCCGCCCAAAGAGCATTCACCAATGTTAGTTGTGTGAAAAGCGAAACAGAAAATAAAAGGAAAATTAAAGATAATTTTAATTTTATTTTGTTCCTATCCGCACACTGATGTCACTATTTTATATAAAAATCCGACTAATGCACTATTTATGTTAACATCACTTTATTCACACTGTTACGTGTTTCAGTCCTCAAGCGTCCATCTGATGCATTTTGTAAGCAGGGTCAACAAAATACTTGTCCAGTTGTAAATATCTGGAAGTCAGAATATATTTGCGTGTAAGCTATACTGATTATATAATATAAAATATAATACAAAGGGTGTATATACATGTAATATAAATAATTGTGAATATAAAATGATAAATAATTAATCTGGGATGTATTATCAACTTCCGCCAAACCATTCATTCAGAATGATTTTATTACTATAATTTTGTATTTTTATTTTTATTTTCATGTTGATTTTGTATTTTAGGTATATATAATCCTTATATTATATGCTATATTTTATAGTCAGCATAACGTACATGTAAATATGTTTGACTTTTATATTATACATTTTCCGTGCAACTGTATTATATTCACAGAGAATCAAAACTGACTTTTTGCACAGCACCTCTCTTTGTAGTTAGATCAACATGTTTCGCCCAGATTTATTGGCCTCATATGCGGCGATGTTTCAAATTAGAATTATCTCAAATGATCACAAACGTTGTAGCGCTTACAAATATTAATTTATTAAATTCGATTTGTAGATAAAATACAGTTGGAATATAATTAAAATACAATTGCATATATTGTAAAATTGAATACAGTATAAAATTATACTTTGTGTTCAAACATCTATGTTTTCGGTTCAGTTTCCTCGTGTACTTTTTGGATCAAGTGTTTGGTGTGTTGCATAAAGACTATGAATTAGGACGCCAGCAAACCTAGTTGATATTTGTTAGAGACCTAACTGCAACATATTGGTTTTGATTCTTTGTGAATGTTTTGAATCCAGATATTTACATCTGGATACGTATTTTGTTGACACTGCTCACAAAATATATCAGTCCTCCCTGAGGATGGCCCCTTGAGGGCTGAAATATTTAGGAATGTAACGGTGTAAATAAAGCGGTGTTAATATCTATAGTGCATTAGTCGAAATTTACGTAAAATATGTAATTTTTAATGTATATACCTGATTTTTCCCATTTGTAAAAGGTGTAGATAATGAACAACATTAAAGAAAATACATATTTTTGTACAATATTTATAATTTCCAATAACGTTTTACACGTTGTACAACCAAATAACAAAAACTCATGTTATAACCTATGTAGACTCATTTTTTGGCTCCCCGATGATGGCAGTAACAAGACTGTTGCTCTTCAGAGTATCAATAACGCAGTTTGACAAAACAGTTACTCTTCGTATTTTGTGGTTCATTGTGACTCTTTTCTGGAAAGAACAAAATGAGAAACGAATTTCCTCTATGATTTCCAAAGGTAAAGAAATATTAGACAGAGAATTTATATTTTCATTTAAAATGAAGCAACAAACCGAAATCCACGGTAGAGCTTGTTACCATGGAATTTAGTGACTGAGCTACTTTGACTTGTAGGAAAGAAATTTATGAAGCGATGTGCAAAAAGCGGAGGGTTGATTTTAATGAAGTTAAAGACAGGATATTAGTGGTGGCGGAGCATGAATTAACAACCGCGTGATGAGTATAAGGCGACAGGTAAGAACAGGAAAGAGGAAAAGTTATGAAAGTATAAAGATGGACATAATATGATACTAAACCAAATAACGATTTGTGAATAAGGGAAATTAAACTTAAGTATAAAAAACAAACCAAAGCCTGACATAGCAAAATTGGATGTCAGAAAGCTAACTCTAATGAATACTGTTCGAAGAGAAATCTCTTAGCTTTCCTTTCTTTGTAGTTACTTGGCATTAATGTGGATAAATACTGCAGAGGAAGAAGTGGAATCATCATACTCCATTTAGAACGACAGAAAATAGTGTAAAAATGTAATGCATAGAATATGAAATAGAATGTGACAAAAGATGTTTCTTAGATTGAGCACTGTTGGTTTGTTTTTTCGTGATGTAAATTGGCTTGAAAGTAGGGCCAATTATTTCTGTTGCATTAAGTTAGAGAAGAGGCTGGCATTTTTGACCGACTTACTTTTACTTTGCTTGACACGCGATTTTTATCCAAAATTTGGTGTTTTTTCTTTAAAATTAATATTTATATATTTTTCACACTGACAGCTATTTTGCAAACGCAGTCGTTTCTAACTGTTGTAAAATAAAGGAACATTAATTTATGATATGATATTTATTTACTGCAATTGGGTTTCCAACCGATGGCAGTGGTCGATAAACTTTTACAAAAAATGGGAAAGAGACAGCTGTATACAAAGGGAAACAATACACAAAACAATTCAAAAACGCAGAATACACGAAATAGAAAACAAACATACAAAACAAGAGAACAACAGTAAAAAGAATATTAAGAACCATAAGTATAGTAATTAGGAAATAAAAAAGAAACAAATAATGAGACCGTGTACTACACAGAATCTACATAGAGTTACATAAATATAAATCCATGATTATACGTACATTTCACCAAAGATCTTTACTTCACTTCACTTTACTTCCGTTCAATTCAATTCACGTCACTTCACATCATTTTACTTCACTGCACTTCACTACACTTCATTTTTCACTTTCCTCCAGTTTTGAAAGTTTCGTCATCACGCTTCAAAAACTCTTCACTTCTCCTTTCTTTTAATTACTTTCCTAGTCCACTCTCTAAAAATATGAGATTTACAGGGAACGTCACCAGCGCCTCTGCAGGCAGTTGGTTCAACAATTTGAATGTCCTATTTACAAATGAGAATTTACCGATATCTGTTCCTTGTTTCCTGGCCAAATTATTACGATGGTGATAATACCTGCTCAGGTAGCATATTCCTTGTAATCTATCCTTTTTAGCTTTCCATGCCCGTTCTCCAGTGTATGCTTCGAAGAAGGCGCAAATGCGAGCGATATTCCTATGCTACGCCAAAGTTTCCCAGTCTGAACCTTTCGTATGATTTGCAAATTTAGGCCCGTTTTTGCACACGGTCTAACGCGTTTATCTGACCTTCCTTGTATGGATACCAGCACGAAGCTCTGTAATCAAGAATCGGACGCACTAGTGACGTGTGGGCTAAAGATTTCGTATTAATATTTCCCTTTCTGAGAACACGTATTACGAAATATGCCTTCCAGGCTTCTTGTACTGTGTAATTAAAATGATCAGCCAAGCTTAAATCGTTGCTAAGATTGTTCCTAGATATGTGCTGCTGCTCGCTTCCGATATTCTTTGGTTCCCCCCAAAAATAATTTAGAAGATCCTTCACTTGAGCTCTCGCCAAGATTACAGCTTTTCTTTTACCTGAATTTATTCTCACCGCATTCGCTACCGCCCGCTCCTCCAAATCAGTTCAGATCTATTTGCAAGGTTTCTATGCCACTAAAATTCATGGTTTTCCTATATATTTTCCAGTCGTCTGCGAAAAGTTTAATAGCTGCACATATTATTTACGTACGCGAGGAAAAGAAGCGCGTCCAGTATGCTCCTTTGCTGTACCCCTGACGTTACTCAGACTTCCTCAGATAATTGCACTCCTACTCTCTCTGCGAAAGACCTAAAAGGAATTCCCGTATCCATACAACGACCATCGAATCTATTCCCGAGCCCGCAATTTTCTTAAGCAGCCAATCATACGGAACTAAATCGAAAGCTTTTGAAAACTCAATTATTTGCGCGCCTATCCTGGTTCCCTCATCCAGGGAATAGGCTATGTCCTGACAAACTGTAACTGGCTTTCGCGAGAGTATCCCGGTCTAAATCCATGTTGGCTTTCGTAAAACCGTTTCGTCTTATCCCAGACTTGGCCTGAGGCATCCTGTTGTGACATGTTCCAGTTTTCTGCAGACCACTGAGGTTAAGCTGCCTGGTCTGTAGTTTGTGACGAAAGATCCATCACCCCCTTGTAAATAGGAACCCCTGTAGCTCTTTTCCAGTCACTTGGGATAGTAGCATTGTTAATTGTTATGTCTAACAGCCACGCAAGGTACGGAATCATGACTTCCCCGCCCAGTTTTAGAATTTAGCCATGAAGGCGAAGGAAAGAGCTCCAGCACCTTACTGAAATATAGTGAGTAAATATTTACTAACCACAACACACTGAATTACATAGAATTGACTAAAGAAAAATCGGAAAGGCGGTGAGTGCTCTGCCATTTCTGGCACCCCTTTTTATATGAGGTAGCAAAGCGAACTGTCACTTAAAATAATATCTTCGTAAAATACTGTCTGTCTGTTAAATAAGTCATATTCAAATTGTGAAATTATGAATCTTGTGTTCCAGTTTAGAACAATGTGACAGCAAAATTCCAAACCATGGCCCCAAAGACCAGACTAGGGTTAACAAGCAACAGGTAATTTGTTTGGGACGCTGAAGTAACAATCGGAACATCGCTGATTCCTCAGAAATAAGACAGTGGAAATGGCTGTTCATGACTGATTGTGGCAGCAAGAGTCGGATTTAAGCCGCTACGGAATATTTAAGCTTGCTTCAAGTTGGAAAAATACATCAATGTGTTCGGGGATTATAACGAAAGATACTGACACTTCGGTGGAATGGACGAGCTACACTGAGGGCACAGCAACTTCTCACTTAATTTTTTTAAACTCCTGCCAAGTGGTCGGCGTTTATCTTGAATAATATTAATGCTCGAATAATCTTGCACAATTTAAAGTTGTAATGATGTCTGACTTAGCTGCTAGTATCCAGGCAACCTTACTTGTTACACTCGTTCCTAGAAAGGGCTCTTCTTGGTAAAGCAACATATATTTATTCGCGTGTAGTCCTGGTCAGTGAAACGAGCTTCATATGAAATGTGCTGGAGTCTGCTTCAATCCGCAAGCCTGTGTGTGCAAAATAGACAAAAGGGAAAAGGCCAACACAAAATGTTGTTGTAAAATTGAATTTTATGCAGGCAAATCCGCCTCTCCCCAGCCGCTTTTAGCAAATTCTATTTTGTTCTTTCCTCTTTGTGTCTTTTATTTCCGATTCCACTTTTGCCATTCTCTGTCTCTTGCGCACTGTGCTGCAATCTATGCGCCTGACAGATTTTGTTTAGGCAATTCGCAATATCCAAGCGTTGAAGAAGTTGCCGTGTGACTGCGGCGTTCGCAGTAATTGGATTAATGCAGTACGTCTACACGAAGCAATGTGTGTGTTTCTGACAATAGTGAGTGATAGGGAGGTTTCATGCTGTGCGACATTATCGCTGGGCACCAAAGTTTCGGTGCAGGATGTTCTATCCTTCTTCAGGTTTGGACGTATTTATCACACATTGACAATTCCAACTGCTTAAGTACACACCGGAAGGCAGTTTTAAAGCCATAATTTGAACCTTATGTCGGCGCATTCTTACTGTCCTTTGACTGCTATCTGATAGACCTTCATGTTAAATTGGTGTTAGAAGGGTTCCACTGCTTTAACACAAGTGATGCTAATGAGGGTTCCAGCGTGGAGCGAAGTTTGTGACAAAGAAGTCTAATAAAATTAACATATTATTCTAAATGCTTTTATTTTAATCTGATAATTTGTTCTTCTTATTTAAACAACAACAACAACAACTACTACTACTACTACTACTACTACTACTACTACTACTACTACTACTACTACTAGTACTACCAGTACTTCTTCTAACACCACTACCACTATCTACCACTACCACTACCACTATCACTACTACTACTACCACTACCACTACGTTTATCTACCACTACCATTATAACTACCACTACCACTAACTACCACTATCTAACACTACCATTATAACTACCACTACCACTACCATTATCTACCACTACCACTATCTACCACTACCACTACTACTACCATTATCACTACCACTACCACTATCTACCACTACCACTACCATTATAACTACCACTACCACTAACTACCACTATCTACCACTACCACTACCATTATCTACCACTACCACTATCTACCACTACCACTACTACTACCACTATCACTACCACTACCACTACCACTATCTACCACTACCACTACCATTATCACTACCACTACCTACCACTACCCTCACAACCCCAACCAACCAACCAACCCAGCAAGCAAGCAAGCAACCAACCAACCAACCTTCAAACTGAGGTCGAAAAAATTACCGAGTTTCTGGGAAATGTGGAAATAAATATTTTTTATTTTATTTAGGAGGGATTGTAAAATGCTACACAAAACTTTAAACAAAATTGAGCATTTATCTAGTGTAAATATATAAATACAATAAATAAATGGGAGACAGAGCGGACGTTCGTACGAAGGGGCGATTTTAGTAGGGATTTGATATCAGATAAAAACGAGAAAAACGATGGATGTTATGAACCAATGTGGTGCAGTTTACAACGCTATAAACCACAAATAGCTTACAGTGTTAAATCCGTTCATAACGCTGTGCTTCTAACAAAAAAGATATAAAAAAATTCGCTGATAACTAAGAGTTTTATTGTTAATATATAAGGGTTATTACGATATGTTTTGGTCCAAAGGGACCATCCTCAGGCGAAACACGTATCCAAAATTACTAAGAATAGTAACTGAGTTATGGGTGGTTTATATATAATTGAGATATCATTTGTACAAACATTCATTTTATATTAAAGGGTAAGTGGAATGTGTACAAATTTCGTTTTTCCCTTGTAGCTTTTGTGGTAAGTGGTTTAGAGAACATTTGTTTTCTTACTCCGAGTTAACTGTTGATTTTTTCCGTTGTAGCCTATGTAAGTTTTAGTAGGTGAAATGTGTAGGGAAGGAGAGTGATGTCTGTCGTTAACAGGATTTGAGTTAAGAATTCTATATTAGAAGCAGTTTTTAGAAATAATTTATGGTATTTAAAAGAGTTACTGATTTCCAATAATTGTCGTAGAAAATAAAATAAAAAATATTAAAAATAAATATTAAAATGAATGTGGGGCAGTTATCATGTGATGGCATATTAAGGAATGATTAACGTATGGAAATAGAAATATGGAAACACATATTTTAGGTGTAAGTCGGGGTTATGTGTGGACTGTTGGTTTTATATATATTATAGTTTAGAGTAAGGCACCTGAAAAGAATTGTAAGAATTTAGTTATAAACAATGCATAAAGTTATGGTTTTCTAAGGGAAGGAATAATATATAAAAGGAAACGTAGAGCGACTTACATATTTTGCAGTGCATATTGAGGTTCTGTATGCACTATTGGATTTATATGTTACAGACTTTGCAGTAAATAGCTTGCAGCACTGCAAGCAACACTCAAACAACTTCCATCGCTCTAAAACACATAAAAAAATTGCAGAACTGGAAGCAACACTGAAATAGCTTATAGCGCTCTACAACAAGAAACAAATACCTTACAGCAGAGTAAGCGACACATCAGACAGCATACAGTGCTTGTAAACCACAATCAGCTTATAGTACTGTAGGCTACAGTACAATATGATTACAACACTTTAAGCCACTAAACTAATATACAGCGCTGTAAACCACGCCCTCGGAGTGTGTACAGCGCTGTAAACCGCATTCAGGCAGCTTGTAGCACTGCAAATAAGGCGCAAATACCCTTAGAGTGGTTCAGCCTCTAATTGGCTATGTAGGCTAATGGAAATCGGCGCTAGGAACAGCTGCCCATAAAGTTTCTCTTGCCTTTATTTAGACAGTTTCTGTACTGAAATGTAACAACTCTGCCCAAGACGCCATACATATTCTGAGCCCACGCGGTCTGCACCCGTAAGGGGTGTTGACCCTAGATATAAATTTCGGGGGCCTGGCACTATGTATATCCCCGTCGGTCGTTTGGGCGGCCGAATCCCGCGGCACTCAGCTCCTGAGGTGATCTTAAGTAATGTACCCTCGTAACACACATGCAAGTAATACAACTTTCGTAAGTAACAAAAGAAACATATATTCTGAGTACAATTCTCGTAATACAGATAGGAACAAGCGTGGAGCACAAGGATAAACACAACTAGAATGAACGGCCTTCGCAGTGAAATACAGGCACTAATAGTTATTCTACATAACAAGAAATACACTGGCCGTGCGTAACAACCGGCTCTCGCTTCAGCCTATTTACAAACTGCAGCTATTACATTATGTGATCTACCGTCTGACTCAAAACTAAATCAACTCCGTCACAACAGGAGTATAAAAAAACGTGCCTGGTCTCGCAGAATACTCAGGCCGACACAAAGAGCCAGAATAACCGTACACAAATTACACATAACACTTACATGGAAAATAATAAAGGAAAAACGGCCCTTCGGCCCTGCACCTGGCCCCCGGGGGCTACGTCTGGTATGAACTGCCCGAAGACCGAAAGACGCCCACATACAAAACACAAACCAAAGAACGAATTTGCAACTTACGTTCATAACAGGGGTCGGTCCCTTAGCCGGTGTGAACCACTCAGTGGACTATATCCTCTTGGCTACCCAGCCAACCGTAGCGATGTTCCTCAGTCGCTCCTGGGAAATCGAGTCCAAGCTGCTGTGTCGACGGAGAATATCAGACAGACTGTCCGGACTTCAAGCCACCGCTTGAGTCCACGGTCCGTACCGCCCCCCCCCCCGTACCCATCCACCCACTCACGACAGCCAATCTTCGGACGATAATCGAAGGGAAAGGTAATGACTAGGGGCAAAGTTCTCTCTCTCTCCAACGGCACTACAGCCCGGGGTGGGCCTCGGCCTCCTTCAAGAGTTTCCTCCATCCTTTCCGGTTTAGGGCGGCCACCTTCCAGTTCCTACACCCTAGCCTTGCCACATC
>Ga0123357_10002452_pt1 | contig 20700 bp, 13 predicted proteins | sample TergutEmb28metaG_FD_89873 | JGI IMG/M metagenome (GOLD analysis project Ga0123357, IMG submission 89873) | Embiratermes neotenicus P4 segment gut microbial communities from Petit-Saut dam, French Guiana - Emb289 P4 | ecosystem: Host-associated > Arthropoda: Insects > Digestive system > Gut ... | reverse complement strand
CCCAATCCAGTCCATATACCCACATCCCACCTCCTGGAGATCCATCCTAATATTATCCACCCATCTACACCTAGGTCTCCCCAGTGGTCTCCTTCCTTCCGGTTTCCCCACCAAGACCCTATGCACTCCCCTCTCCTCACCCATACGTGCCACATGCCCAGCCCATCTCATTATTCTCGATTTTATCACCCACACAATATTGGGTGAGGAGTACAAATCATTTAGCTCCTTGTTAATATTACATCTGTTAAGAAAGAAAAAACAGCAACCAACTTAATGATCAGAATACCTTGGAACCAATTCCTTTTTCAAAGCTTTATTCCAACAAGATCTATAAACAACAGTCACCCTCCATTACTACTCACCAAACCATCTGTTTTTTTTTTAGGTAACACAAACAAATACCTTCCACCTACCTATATCTTCTCAACAGTAAAGCGTAAGTTCTCCCTGTACTCCTATGTTTAGCATAAGACCTATAAGATTTTATGTGTATCCCACTCTGAATTAATAACTGAAATTATTATTTTGATTTCAGTTTTTATATCTTCTGAAATACATCATAGTGAAGGCACTATTATAAGTCCAAAAATTCTTTAAAACTATAAAAATTTCTTGATAATGAAGCAACTCACTTGTAAGTAATATGACTTTTTCAGCATCTTAAAACCACAAACACCACGTTGTATACACACGACGTTCCAAAGCTACTGCTTTCTTCACCTGCGGAAGAAAGCAGTGCCTTTTAAAACATTGTGTGAGTGTAGTGTAATGCGTGTGTTTTTGACGTGATGGTAAAAGTACTTTTACTTAGCAGTGCTCTGTAAGAATCTTCACATTTCACTTAATTGTCATTATTCTAACAGTTTCTCTAGTGCTGTTGTATTCTTTCTGCCCTTTAATTTCAGCTTCCAGATTCACCATTAAAAGAAGCTCATAATCTATAAACTACAATCGTACTCTACAGATTATCAGTCATACTGAAACCTTAAGCTAGTCTACACTCAAGAAAAGAAAAACTTAAACCACGAAACCACAAAATCTTCAAAAAGTAAAATTATACACTATAATTAAATCACATCATAAAATAACCATAAATTAGGTAAAACTTTCAAGTGAAATTTAGGATACTGGAATATATACTACTTCAGAATTATATAAAAAGTGTTAAACCCAATGAATTATTACCCTTTATGTAAGAATGAGATCTTATATTTGTTTTTATAAAGTTTATTGTTGCAATTACCCTCAAATTTTTGTGTTACTGTGAAGATGGCCTGTTTGGCTGAAATGTGTTGTCATGAATTAATACTGATAATAATTTCAGTTTTGAATTAATGGGTGGTTTTTATATACTTTAATTTACATAACATTTGTGGTGTTCAGTTACTCTGTATACCATAGCCCGTCTTGCTAAAGCCAGCAGTCCTGGTCCTCAGCCTCCAACAAGGATATGAAACTCATAATTAGATATTAGTATTTCCATCTTTTTTTTATATTTATGTGTGTGTGTGTGTGTTGGGGGGGCAGTTATCTCTGTCAGGAAACCACAATATACACCAGCTTTAAAGAAGTGTAACATTGTTTCAGAGAAAGATTGGGGATGTTTTTCACTCCATATTTCCATTTTTACCTATTAACGTTTCCACTAAGGTGAAACCATGCTTCATTAGTAAATAAAACCTGATATATAAAATGTCTGTACTGTCTCAGGTGAAGTGTGTAAACCGTATGCAGTACAGGTAGGCCTCATCTTATGCCAGGGTTATGTTCCTGAAATATGTAGCGCTGATTAAACGCAAACTTCCCATTTAAAACAATGTATTTCCTGAGGGGTTAGGAGATTGACAACTTCATCCTATATAGTTCACGACTTGTTGATTTATTTGGTACAGGAGAATCAGGAAACGCATCCCTAATTTCATTTGCAGGAGTTAGTTGGAATGAGATGCCAGTTGGTGTTTGACAGTGAATGGTTGTACTTGCAAGAATAGTGCTGAAAGCTGACAGTCTTGGGTCTATACAAAGTCATGTGACCTGTGCAGGTTCGGTACTGGAATGGCCACAGCCATGTGTTTTTGCTCTGAATTTCACTGAATTTCATTCAATTAAAGCTGTCAGTAAATATTTAAATAAGAATTGCATGACTTTGATCACACTGCGTATGTTTTGTTCAGATGAATAAGAGAAAATAAACTGGTAAAACTAATGCATTTTGTTGACAGATCTGCAATGTTCGCACAGGGCAAGTGGTATGGGCTCGCCACAAGAATGGACGCTACTACAAGGGCCGGGTTGCCGACATTTCAGAAACCCAGTTCTATATGGTTCTATTTTCTGATGGTTCTTTTAGTGATGATCTGTACCCAGAAGACATTACAGTAAGTTTTATGACTGGGATAGAAAAGCACAACCTTTTTCTAATATGAAAGACAGTTAAACTTCTAGCCTGAATTTTTTACTGTAGGTGTGAATGTTATACAAGCTGAAGTGAGGTACAAAGAATAATTGTTTCAGTATTACTTAACTTCTGCATTTACAGTAATCACCAACAGTCTTCTCATACTCATCACCTCCTTTTCAAGTTGAATATTGGAAGTGGAATTTCTTACAAGGTGACCCTTTAATATTCAGTTCCTGACTTTTGTATTTGGGTGTTTTTAATGGTACACATGTGTCATTCAAGGTTAAAGGATTTCCCACTCTTTTTGTGACATAAATTGGATATAATTACAGCATTGTATTGTAGCCTGTGATGTTCTTCTTTTTAACCATTTGTTTGCAAGATGGTAGAGCTTAGGATCACGGGAAATGCATTGTTGTTGGTTGCACCAGCATTGTGCTTGTCTCCACTCTTGGTTACCAGGATTACCACCCTCCCAGTATGCACTGTTGTTTCAGTGCAGAAGGTACTGACTTGTGGGAATATGTAACACCCACATATGCTAAAATCTGATCAAATAACACTCCATGGAGCAGCGTCCTTTCTGAGTGCCTAGTAGCTCTTCAGCAAGTGGAGATATTCCTCACACTTTGTGGAACCTGGTAGTTTTTTTATATGTATAAGAGTTTCTGAGCCCTCCCTGCACTGGGCCGTACAAAACCAGTCTGCATCTTCCTTTCTAAGATCCTTTTTTAATATTGTCCTACCATCTTTCCCTGTAGTGATTGGTTGGAGAATGAAAGGCTTTTTCCTTTTTGTTGGCTGACCAATTTAAAATTCTTGGAAGTTAGGCCTAAATTTCCATGCGAAAGAAACACCCACAACATAACAAAAAGTCGCAACTTTCTTTACCAAAATAAAACCATAAATTTTGTCAAACATGCCAAAATGAATTTCCAAACACCCCGTTCTCGAAATAGAATTGAGGCTGTCAGGACTGGAGGGTCATGGGTAACAGTGAGGGGGTTGAAGAACAGAAATACTTTCTCATGGTGGGTGGTCTGTTAGACTTATAATGTTCGGCTACAGGGTGATACAGCATCTTGTTTTAGACTGTCCTAAATGTAAGACATCTGCCAGATAAGTGCTTGACCTCTGCTATCTTATATTCCCATTGTTGCTGTAGTATGTGGCCAGTTCAGAATATCGATTGTTTCATCCGTTTTGCATCAGAATCTGTGCTGATGACATGTACTAAAAACAGGTGCAAAATTGTATGGTAAATTCCATCTGCATTTTTAAGTGTCCCCCCCCCCCCATTTTGAATGATTAATTTATTGTAATTTGCTTCAAAAATTTTACATAAAAATGAGATTTGAGGTTCTTCTGGCAGGGACAATGACTTCTGGGATGTGATGCTGTGTGTTCTTATATCCTGAAAATGGGACATATTGCTTTGAAACCTATTTGTCAGACTACATGGCATGACATCTTAGAAGACTGATATAACACGAGTGCTAGCTGTGTAGGGAAAAAAAAATTATATAAAGGTGTGAAGAGTTTGTACATGTATTGTTTTTTTTTTTTCCTCAAGTGGATAGTTAAAGCTGAGGAGGTACGAACATTTTGATGTTCCTCATAAGTAGACTGCTTAGTTTTGTATATGTTTTTGTTCTTAGCTTCATATTTATTTGTGTTTCAGAATTTTGCGTGTGCGAAAGATGGTCCACCACATGTGGGCACCGATGTGGAGGTTCTGTGGAGTGATGGCAAGAGGTACTGTGGCCAGTTTCATGGTACTAACCACCAGCTCATGTTTACAGTAAGTGTTGCGATAAAATATTTGGTGTCATTTGTCTTGTCAGTAGATCTGTATGATATGTGGCTGATGGCCATGTTATGGCTCAGGCGGTTAGTTGACAGTCTTTCACCACAGAGGCCTCGTTTCAATACCTGGCTAGTCCACGTGGGATTTATGGTGGACAAAGTGGTACTGGAGCAGACTTTCCTCCAAGTACTGTGATCTTAGCAGTGCAACAGTCTTGTTAAGTAACACACTTTAAAAAAAAATTGAAAAGGCTAAATATTCAAGAAAGTTTAGTGGAGAAACTTACATGAAAGCAATTGTGGCAAACTTTGGTGCTGGTATTATGTTTTGCAGATTTAATTTTAACACTTTGACATCTTAGCATCCAGCGAACCTGCAATGGATTTTGTGCTTCTGAACATTAACTTCTAGATGTCGGTTATATTCCCTCTATCAACATTTCAGATGTGACTCCCATTTTGTCAAGGAAATGTATTTTAATTTTGCTTCATGCAACTGAATACATGGTAGTATATTATCTGTGAGAATGGGCTTGGATTTCATAACTCTTTATTATGCAATGTAACAAACAAATGTCGCCTTCCATGGGCATGGGAATGGTAGATGTTGAATTAGACTGCTTGCAAATGCTTTTTACAGGTGGTTTTTGAAGACAATTCTCACCTGGTACTGAAGCGTGAGGCTATCTACAGTCTGGATGAAGACATGCCAAAAAGGGTGAAAGGCCGCTTGGTAGGTACAGTTGCCCTTAGTAACAAACAGTATGGCCATTCGTAAGGGTAGGCTGAAGCATGTTAACACACTGTGCAGCCATGATAGAATGAATGTAACTTACAACAAGGAAGAATGCAAGCCAGCAACAAACAAGCAAGAAAACTGATGATCACCATCAGTCAGGTTAACATTTCTGGGGAAGTAGCAAAATATTCAAGGTAAGAGGGCTCATTGAGCTAAGTGACATATATATGCAAATTTGTATTTACAACTGTTGTTAATTTAGGCTTATGAAAATCACACTAGATGAATCTTGGTGTCACTTAAACCCTTTAATGGGGAATGTTGACCACAGTTGATGTGCAATGTGCAGTTTACAATGCCAATTGAAGTCATTGCCAGAAAGATGTGCAGTGGTGGTGCCCGTTTAACTTCTGATTTTCTTCAGAGTGCCCCAGGTATATAATTCTGGCATGAAAGGGTTAGTTCAGTTCTGTTACAGAATTATTTTTTTTTCCCTGATGTGGTCAGTTTTCAGTTGGGAAATAGTTTTTGACACTTATCAACTGGGGTGCTACATGCCATTTGTAGCTAGCATGTCTGAACATGTGAATGTAAACTGTGGTGTTGAAAGGTACTGTAATGCTGGCAGTGGTGAAGTAATGATTTAGAATGTCCAGGTGGATCTGTTGATGAAAATTCTGGGATTTCTCTGCAGTTCACAGCAGAGGCTGGGAAGATGTGAGATCAGAGGGTGTGCCTTGCCATTGTGACAAGGGATCCACTTAGTCATTGTTAGAAATATAACATTTTTTGAATTTGTTGTGTGAAAAGTACATTCTTTTATATCACATGGAATTTGTGTGTGTGTGTGTGTGTGTGTGTGTGTGTGTGCATGTCTGTACACATGCACAGGCACGCGTATTTGTTAAGGTTGCCTACTGTCAAGCTTTAAAAGATACCCTTTTATAGTTTTTACTATTTAATTTTAAACCAATTTTTTTATATATATATATATTTAAGCAGTGACAAGTGCCAGAGGTCTTGTAGTGAGGGGCTTATGTATGTGATATGTGTGTGGTCAGAATTCTGTGTTTTTATGAATAACCGATATTCTGTGTACGCATGCCTGTATATTTCAAAATTTTATCCTATAGAATTAGTGACGTCCAGAGAGGGAAATAATCACCAAAATTTTGCATTGAATCCTACTGTGTCGTATGCTGCTGTTTTTTTGTTTTACTGCCACCACCAAAATTAACACCACCACCATCTCCTCCTGCTGCTGCTCCTCTTCCTCCTCCTCCCCCTCCTCCTCCTCTTCCACCTTAACAGTGGAGATTTATTCTCCATTTGCCATTGTCTTCACATATCATCCGAAGTATGAATCATCAAAATAGTGCAAGACCGAGTTCTGAGTGATGGTAAAGAAAAGAATCTCGCGTCATGTACTGCACTTGGTTTTGCGGAAGTTAGTGGGGTGTTAATTACGTTTGTTTGTTTCCAGTCAGTAGCTACAGCAATGAGGCATCAAGATCATCTGTCTGTCACAGCTGATCTTGCAGGACAGCAGCGTGTTAACAGAGGTACTAATTCAAGATACTGTAGTGCTAGCCAAATAGTCACCACCAGTGCAAAATAAGCTGTCTCTGTAATATTCCAAGCGATAGTTACTAGTTGGCGCGAATGTGATGAACATAACCAATGGTGAGGAAAATATTATGCATGTCTAAACGTGGGACTTGAGTACAAGAATCATATTCAGGTTTGAAACATTTGATTCTATAATAAGTGAGTTTAAAAGATCTTGACACTTTTTCCATTCTTTGCAAGTGTGAAGGTCACTGGCATATCTCAGTCATGAACAAGTTGAAGATGGTGAAAGATGTTATAATCATGTAAGTGTTGTGAGTAATGTGAGCATTAAGGACTTGGAAGTTTGATTCATAATGTACCTTATCCTGATTGTGATGGCCAATGCTGTGGATTGAATGGTAATAAACCATCAGTGCTGCATATCATGGATCATCACATTATTTTTATTTGGAGAGTTTAAGTTTAAAGTGGGCCGGATGGTTGTGTGATCCTTCACTTGTGAGTTGAGCATGATGGTTATGTTACGGGAGAACTACTATTTTTCCATTTAGCGAAATTTACTGCCTTCTGCCAATTTTTGTGTAGTCAAGGAATTTTGTAAATAATGTTAACTTATTGAGTTATAATATGTTTATATACTTACGTGCTCCTGTTACCTCACAGTCTGATTCACCACATGCCATTCCTTACTTTGCAGTCAGTTTGTGTTGAAATTTTAGGTCTCAACTTTAAGGCTTATTTTTGATTGGGAGTTGAGCACAACTGCTCATGGTCCAGGTGCATTGGTAGATGTCTCAGGGTCAGTAACCTGTCAACTGTTTCTGTTCTGAAAGCAGTGTTTTCTTCCACTGTTCTAATGCCTCCGATTATAAAACTTCTCTGTAGTGGATAAATCAGAACAAACTAAAGCTTTGTGCAGGCAGAAACTGTTCATGTAGTTCCAATTCTCCCAGAGTGCAGCAGCTCTCAGAGTTCTTCCTTTGATTGAAATGCTAGTTCAGAAGCATACAGAATTTGAAGTTGTAATTTAGAATGAAATACTATGTGGAGAACATTGTGGTGTCTTCCAGGTCTTGCATCACTGTTCGTCAAAAACAGTCAGGTTATAAATGAATTCACACAGAGGCTGGGCAGCTGTGATAATGTAGCCATTATAGTGATGCTTTGGGGTGGATGGTCTGGGGTTTGAACCCTTCTGTGGTTGAGATTTTTTTTACCTGTGTAAACTGGCCCTGAGGCCCAGTCAGGGTGTGGCATTGATCACCCATGCCTATCTAGTGCCGAGAATAAAGAGAGGGCTGAGCTGTACCTCTACTCCCCCTCTGGTCCTTCACACCCTGTTATATGGAGAACGTAGCCCTTACACTGATGCCTGGCATCACAACACACAGCTTTGATAAAAGTAGTTGACTCTCTTATGCAGGGATACTCCAGTTTGATTAATCATTCATGGTTGATGGTTACTTCAGTTACCATTGAATGCCACATACTTCATTTACAGATACAATCTATCATTTCTGAGTTTGGAGTGTCAGCACTTGTGCAGTAATCACCTGTAACTGTAAATTTCTCAAGAAGCACATGTTTGCTTTCACCACACATTGTCTTTAAATGTGTCACAATCATATTAACTAGCCTGTGCCTTTCACTACTTGTGCCAGTTGGCTTCTCACCCATTTCCTATTCATCCTTTTCATCCAAAAATTATATTATTTTCGTAGAATAGACATCTGGATGTCCTAATGGAATCCAGAGACCATCTCTAGTGCTCCGCTGCTGGACTGCATCCTTGTCTATGCTAATGACAGAATAAAACTTGATTCTTGTCTTCGAATAAGCTTGGATTGGCTGGGTGTAGTGCATTCAGGAAGGGTACCTGATTAGACTAATAAATCACATCAGATGTTCCCATTTCATGGGCTGATGCAAAGATTTGAAGCCCCGCTAAGTTTGTAAGATAAGGAAGTGTATGCTGTGTTACAGAAGCACCTGTATTTGTTTATGGTTTCTCAGTGATTATGTGACTTAACACATTGGATTCATTTACTGAAAAGTAGGATTAGGATGTATTACTACTAATCTGCCCCTGTGGCACCCTCTTTCAAGCATGGGCTGGCAGGCCATTGTTTAACAATTCCTGTAACTTCATGTCGTTATCTAGATTTGCGATTAGGTGTATCTATAGAATCATCAAGCCTAGTCTCACAAGGTGAATTTTCAACCTCTTAAGATCAAATTTGACATTCAGAGGACCGTGCATTGTGATATATTTTTATAATAAAAGCCAACAAGATGCACTATTTCTCAGATTTGTTTGTGGACAGGTCCACCCCATCATAAGGAGTATCTCAACACTGTATACATGCAATAGGTATTTGTCATGCTAATTCTGTTGGCTCTCTGCTAGTGTGGTCTGGATGGAACGTCAATTCCATCGTGATTTAAGATCAGCATTGTAACTGAAGAACATTGGTTTTGGTATTTGAGATATTGTACCTTTCTGACATGAGCATCCACGATTTTTGCAGAATACTTTAAATTTAACTTACTTAAATTATCTGACTTGACCTTGGTAAAATAATGTGTAATTGACCTTGAAGCATGTAATAATCCTGTGAATGTCCTGTTTCTAAAACTTTGTATGCAATTTTGGAAGTATTCTTCACCTGTAAGGGAATTTCTGCCATCATTCTTCCCTCTCCTCTCCACAGAACTTTTCCTGAGAAGGGTCAGTCCATTTTGTTTTATATTTGTATGGTTATGGCATATAAGGTGTAGCAGTCACTCTGCGTTTTTGTATCCATCGCTGACTAATGGTGGGAGAAGTATTCGTGAAAAGTATCTTATGTAATTTCGGTAGTTTGAAAAGAGTGAATGAGATAGCTGGTGTAGCACTGGTGAGGTAGGAGTGAAGGAATTATAGGTATATTTGCAGAGTAAAAGCCATTGGATAGTGAATTTAGAAGTTTAATGTGCTGGCAGTTTAATTTCATGAAATCCTCAAAGTAATAAACAAAAGGCACACGATATAATTTAGCTCACATGAATGATAACTGTCAGAAGTTGAATTAATGACTTAAGCCTAACCAAGTTGTAGTTGTCTGAAATGAAAAGACAATTTAGGCGAAGTATATTGAATTAATGTGTGGAAAATTTGTTAAGTCCAAGAGCTGATAATGAGCCGTGTGAATCTGATCTGCTCGTGTCCAAGTGGTGACTGACTTTGTTTATGTGGTATTTACATGCATGTTGTATGTACTTTGATCCCACTGAACTATGACATAAAATTTTCCTACAGATTGGTTTGCCACTCTATGAGTCCCTTTGCAGTTGGCTAGTTAGACACAGTATTGCCCCACTGGCTTCCCATACTTGAATATATGTGTGTGTGGATGGGTGTGTGTGTGTGTGTGTGTGTGTGTGTGTGTGTGTGTATGTGTGTGAAGTGGCCTGTTTGTCAAAAGAAAGTCAAAACTTGGCTCACGCTCTCGAAAGTTGGGTGTTTGGTATGCCGTGTTATTTTAAGAATTTTTTTTTTCCTGTCAACCATGATTTTCTTGCAATTTTTGCTTTCACTCCAGTGGAACAAGATAAAAACCTCACTCCACTGCAGCAGCCTAACATCTGTAATGGAATTATTCAATGCTAAGTGGACCATAAAATTTGTAGCAGCTATTCTTGTGAAGTGACACAGTCTGTTTTCTGAAAAACATGCATCACTATTGTCCCATTTTGTTTAATGCAAAAGGAAGTGCATGCCTATGCCTCACTGTTCAGGACATACAGCTTTAGTGTGTACCAGAAGTGTCAGGAAGGCCATGCAGACTTTGACATATGTACATCTTTACTTCAGTTACAGTCATATAATATGTAAATAACTATGAATTTCTTTGACTTTATCATCCTTCATTTCACTTTGCTATTTGATGGGCACATCTGCATAAAGTTGTTCACTTTTGAAAGTGGAAGTGGGCTAGGGCATGATTCTCATTCTAATCAAAGATTGGCCTGAAAAGAGGCCTTCCACTTGTATTTAAATAAAAGAAATATTAATTTAGCTGATAGATAAAATAGTAACATATTATTGTAAGACAAATCACATCTATCAGTTTGGTAGTTCACCTCACCCTGTACATTTTATGTGATTGCAATTGTCAAAATGTGACACAATAAATCTTATATGCAGTTAGCTTCTGTTTTTGTTTCTTCGTCAACTTCGAGTACCCTTACATATCACATACAACTTCACACTAATGTACCAGCCCTGTTACTGCTTACTGTTCCAGTCGTTAACATAGCATCACACTTCTCTCAGGCACTGGTGAATATGCTTTACAAGGAAATTCATTTCCTTACTTTTGCCTGTTCTGTTGTGTGTCTGTAAGGAGATGGTGTCTGCGATTACATTATATGCATGAGGATGTTCACCTTATAGATGTTGGTATGAGAATTTTATTTGAAAGTGTATAATTTGTAATTTTGAATGTGACAAATTCTGTTGTATTTGAGTTCTGTGTGACAGGTTACAATATAAGCACTCACGTGTCCATGAAAACAAACTAAGGATGCATTTTTTAAATATTTGTCAGATGCAACATATTGATGAATGAATGCTTCTCAGAGAAGGTGGTATTGAATATTTAACTTTATGTGTTTGCCATTCCCAGTGAACCAAGTTTTTAATGCTGAGTTGACACTGGTCCAGCCTTTTGTAATTCATATGGAGGTCACTGAGATCCTCGTAGAGGTTAAAATGCCCTGATAAATGTGTTAATACTGAAGAAGATGCTGCCAAACAGCAGTTCTCTAGCAAAGAATTTCTGTACCCATTAGAAACATATTCTGTGGCCGTGTGAAACCTATGCTTAACCTTTTGACGCCGGAATTAGTGGCCATTCGGCTATTTAAATGGCTCACCACTTTAGTGGCTGTTCGACCATTTAAAGGGCCCACTGCTCGTTCGCTTTAGTTGACGTTCGGCGCTAGAAGGTTAATTAACTATAAGGGTTTGACATTTGTGTAAAACATGTTGATACAATCTTCTTTTCTTGGACCCTGTCCATCCATTGTCCATAAATTTTTTTAGACAATAAAACATTACGTTTGGAAGCTGTCTTGCCTGAAGACAGGAGCAGAGTGGCTTTTCTGAAACATAGTTTTTTCAGTGTCAGAACAATCTATAGACAATGGACAAGGTCAAAGAAAAGAAGATTGTATCAATATGAAACGTATCCTGTATGGAGGTTGTTATTGATTTACCATTTAAAGTGCATGGTAAGGAGAATACAATACCTGATGCACAGCTTAGGACATGCCCACTGGACCTCCTTTGGCAAATAACAGAAGGGTGATTTAGCAGTATAACAACCAACACACACACATGCATTCAAGGGTGAAGAGTTGCATCAACATGTCACAAACTCCCCAACACTTGCATAAAACAGTCACTGAATTTATAGCAGTTACCACATTACTTATTGGCTGAACTCCCTAATACTATACACAGCTGCACTCTGTACAGCCTGATTGCTGTTATGCTCACCATGGAACAGTCAGGCAGCATTACACCTCTTTCCACAACATTTCCTCTGTTGTGTGTACATTCATAGCTTCAATCGCTGTGAATGTTTTTGAAATGGATAGAAAATGCTTGGTGGTCATGTGTGTGCATGCGCTTGTGTAGTGCTTCCTGTTGTACCATCTTGCCACTTTAACCCCATTCTAACATCTGACATCGAATTTGGTCACTTCTACACAAATTCATCTTAGGAATGGAAACACATTTAAAAAGCTCTGAGCTAGTGGTCACACGAGAAATGTCTTGTGGCTTCAGAATTCCCCCTTTGGAAGTTTAACTTGGAGTTTGTTGTTGCTCTTAGCACCCAATTTAATGTTCCAGCAGAATAAATTCCTCTAGCCAGCTCAGAAATTATAGGCCATTTCCAGAATACTAACTATTTCTACAGTAGAGGCTTTTACAAGATGACAGTAATGCCAATGTAGGTACGTGAGTAAATAGATACGTACAAATGAGAAGGCAAAAATTTGGTTACACATACACAAATACTGCATAATATACAATACTATGACACTTTTCTAAATGTATAGCTGATTTTATGAATATCTCCTGAGTACTTCACTTTTTTTCGAAAGCTGTTACAATTTTCAGAAGCACCTGAAATTGTTGCATAAGTATTTTTCTCCTAGTCCACTGATTGCTGTACTAGAATTGTAATAGATGAACCACACTGTCACATTCATTTTTAATATGCTTATAAGATAGAACTATGTGATTTTTATAACCACTGTACAATAGCATAAAGTTGCAATTTATGTAACGTAGTTATAGTTTACAAGAGATGAATGAGTGAATAAGTACAAATAAGAATAAGTAGTTAGCTATCATTGGTATTGTCTTACAAGACCTATTTGGTGACCGACTCTTTGCATTATGTGTTTTGGTGTGTTTTTGTCATCACCTTTATTATATATTTTGTAAGTTTGATCATTTGAATATATGAGTGAAAAAAATTAGTTTGTATGTGAATTATAAGCCATACTGAACACCGATGAAGCAAATGAGTTTTTAATTGTTTCATGAATAGGATGGAGATGTGTCTTGTGTCTGTGTTTGACATCCCATGTAATAAAAGTAAATATTGTGAATATCATTGTGTGTGTGTGTTTTTCTACAGTGCTGTCTTCAGTAGTTCTGTGTAGGTTTACATTTGTTTCAAATTTCATGTTTGGTGATTGGTAATTGGTAATTAAATGTAAAGAGTGATTACCCCTTCTTGTCAATAATTATTTTATTAGAGTTGATTCAGTGCTGGTTGTGAGATAATTTTGTGCAGATATGTTGTCCAAAAAGTTTTGGACTGTACGTATACATGCAACCTCCTTATATCATGATGAATGCGCGATGTTGAGTTTTGCTTTTTTTCAATCCTTGCATGTTTTGCTGTGGAATAAGGACAGTGGTTCGGTTTAAAGGAAGTGTGCATTGACAGTTTTTTTTAGACGCATTCACGAAAGTGCAAAAAGCGACAGCTTTGTCCTGTCTGTCCGTCCGTCCATCAGCATTGAACAACTTGGCTCCTACTGCACAGATTTTCATGAAATTTGATATTGGAGTATTTTTCGAAAACCTATAAAGAAAATTCAACTTTCATTAAAATCTGACAAGAATAACAGGTACGTGAAGACTAATATAAATTTTTGATCATATCTTGCTCATTTCTTCTTAGAATGAGAAATGTTGCAGACAGAATTTGTAGACAAAATCAGAAGACACAGTTTACGTGCACTAACTTTTAAAAAATTATACTCTTTATGAGATAATGTGGAAAAAATATTGTAGAGGTATGCAGGCTACAGATGACAATATGGCGCATGCGCATTGTATGCTGGATGCCTAAGGCTACAAACACACTCCGAATATGTAATGCTTATTGCTTTTCTTCTGAAACAGTGGTTGCATGAAAGAGTCTAAGTGTCACGTTATAATACATTGCCTGTCTTGTTTTAAATGCCAACAGAAGAGCACATTGGTGTGAAATATTGTTACAGAACAGGGAGAGCTTCTAAGGTACTTTACTTTTTGTTAGAAGTGGCATTAGGCGATGGGAATAAGTGGATCAACAGCGTTTGAGTTTTCAGAATGGTCCAGTTGTATGAAGCTGACCATTTTTGGTCACCCATCCCTCTCGCCCACTGGTGAAAAAAATGGGGCCATCAGTGCCTTGGTGTGCTCAGATCGATGATTAACAGTATGAGAAAGTGGAAAATGTAGGACTATTGGGGGGATCATTTTTCAGAATGTTGACTGAATATCTGGTCATGTGGTGTGTTGCTGCAAAATTTATTTCATGCCTTCTCACAGGTTAATATATGCACAGACATTTTGCAACAGGACAAAGTAAGTGGTGTAGGACACCGATTCAGTTCGTTTTGTTTAAGTTTGTGAGGTGACTCAGATGCTGGACCTTGGAAGTCTGGATCTGTAGGTTCTTCTTTGTGAGGTCCTGTGTTTTCTCTGCGTCTTCCGCTTCCATCTCCGAATTCAAATTGTATTCTTTTGGTGGATCTGGCACAGGCAGATCTTCCCCATGAGGCACAGATCTGATGGCAGAGGGTATATTTGGATAATCAATTCTCTGCTGCTTCCTTCTGTTCGTATCACTTGCCACAGGAGGTGTCAAGCAAAAGAAGCAGTCACTGCTGTGGTTTGAGGGTTCCCTCCACACCATTGGAACAGCAAATGGCATCGCCATTCCCTTACGATTTATCCAGCCTCCAAGACATGTTGCACACAATGTGCGGTGCCCACTTCTTGTCCTGGTCACTCAGTTAACACCCAAAGGTAGGCTTTCTTTATCAGAGACGTTATAGAACGCCTCTGTGACGCCAGCATCACTTCCCCATACACAGAATAGGTCTGTACTGTTCACACAAGAGCGAGACATCCTGTCCTACACCTGTGCTTGTACAGACTGAAACTGAGGCACTGTCTGGTGGCTGATGCAATGACCTTATCATGTGACCTTACTCGAGTCACAGCGTTAGTCACCCATGATTGATGACCTTATCATGTACACTAGTCACAGCATTAGTCACCTGTGACTGTCATTTATGACTCAAACCGTAATTTGAAATCAGAATGCACTGTACGTGAATGTAGCCCTCTGTATCTTCGAAACAAGAGCCAAACAACAGCACCCACAAAATAGCCATAAAAGACTTATTTCATCATTGCTAGTTTTTGACTGTTGATCAGTGTTACAGGCATATTTCATTATTAACTGTGTTTGCTAAGGGATTGAAGAAAACTATGCACAGCAGATTAAGCCAAAATGTGCCTGCTAACAACATACTTGTCACAGAACAGTATGGTTTTAGGAAATGGATATCATCTGAAAATGATGTCTTCAGCTTAACAAGTAGCATACTAATATCCATTAACCAAAAAAAAAATGCATGTTGGAGGAATTTTATGTGCTGTTGCAAAGGCTTTTAATTGCATACAGCATTGAATTTTTGTAGCTAAATTACATTTCCATGGAATTAAAGGAGTGTCTGAAGATTGGTTCAGGTCCTGTTTAGGGGACAGAAAGTTGAAGTAAAATCACCTAATACAACTAAAATTTTTTTCTCTGACTGGGTTACATTGCAACATGGAGTTCCCCAGTGATCAATTCTTGGGCCTATGTAGTTCATAATATGTATAAAAACGACCTTCCCCTGAGAATAAATTGTATATGAGAACCATTATTATTTGCTGATGACTCTAGTATCATAATTTCAAGCAGAAATTTAAAAAATGTCTCTTTGAGTGTCAAATTTAGTTCTCTTGAATGTGATTAAATGGTTTGCTGCTAGTAAGTATGGATAAAACAAGTGTAATGAAATTAATAACAAGAATTAATTACATTCTATGTTATGTATTGGTAAAAAAAATCTATATATAGAAGATACAGTAAATACAAATTTTTTGCTTTACAAATTGGTAACTACCTAAATTGGAAGAACCATACTGAACAAATGATTCCTAAGTTAATTGTAGAATGTTGTGCCGTTAGGTCGACAGTCCATATCAGTAATGTTAACACACTCAATTCAGTTTATTATCCAGACCAACAAATGCACATGTATATATTAACAATATATATCGTAAGTACTCCTACATGTTTCGGTGCACCCGCATGATCTTCAAGGAGTCTTATCCTTCTACTTTGCTAAAGTTATAAAAATTATTAGGGTTACATAGTCAATAAAATCAGTAGATTGAAATGTTTATGTGATCATAATTGATGATAAAATAGTCTATAAAGTGAGCTGTGTCAACTGTTATAATTACAGTACATGGAAGTTGTTAGCTTGGTGGCTGTATATACGATTTGGACTGTGTTATAGGTGTATTCCTGCAATGAATTAATACAAAATATGTAAGGTGAATGAAATCTGATCAGAGAGGTTAAATGGTATTGTATGTCATTTGTGCGAAATTAGTAAATGTGCATGGGCACATGGCCTGTGTTGCATAAATGGATGGCACATTTTTAACTACATGGTACAGAATTTCCTAGTATGTATAGTAAAGTGTTTCAGAACAGAACATGACGATAAAGTGGCCTCTTGAAGGATTGAATGGCCCTAGAACTATTCAAAATGTTAATGAAAAACACTTCTGTATGGTTTAAAGGTGGTCTGAAGTTTATTTCTAACTGAACTGTAATTTTGCTTATGAACACAACCTTGATGGTTTCAAAAATTTTGAAATGTTTAGTTTTCCAGAAGTGCTTCAGCGGAATAAGGTGTCAGATTGAACACAGTATCTATGAACACTTTAAGAATGCCTCTGATTGTCTCATCAACTATAGCTTGCTATTGTTAAGCCAAACCTCCTCCTGTATAAATATCCCAACAGTCACATCCCGATTATTCTTCCTGCTTACACCGCCTATGAGGATGGTACAGTGTGTTCCGAAACGTCGGCACATAAAATTAGGCGCTGAGGAACTCCAAAAAGAAAGAATACGACTTTCAGAACACCGCGAATGTTTGAAATCAAGACTAACACAAGTTTTGTAACTATACTTATGTAAACAGAAAAATTTGATTGAAAAATTGTCATTTTCTCATAGAACGAGCCATGAGTGTGAATAATTACAAAATTTGCCGCAGTTGAGTCAAGGTGAGAAAAACTGCGTTACGTTTATTTCAGCCTTTCTTTGTGTTTTACCAGTTTCGACAGTTCCAGATCGTTTACTTGTTGGCCAACAACTTGTATTCGGCGAGGATGGCAATAAAACACGAACTACATACATTCTCACATGTGAAAGACTGTCAACCTTAGTCGTATTTTGGTACCGTACGGCCGTGGGGAATGATCACGATGTTTCGAAAAAGTTTGCTGCCTGAACATTCAGGTTGTTGTTTGTGACTAGAAAGAGAAAATGCACACCGAGGAAACTTAAAATCTGATAAAGGCAAAAATGGAGACGTCTATGAATTTATATAAATATGAATCGAATTCAGAAATTCATAATATCAACACCAGATTTAGTTCTGACTTACATACTCCAACTGCAAACTTAACATCTTTCCAAAAAATACCCTTTTATTTTGGAATCAAAGTATTTAATCACCTTCCTACTAGCATAAAAAATACAGCTCATGACAAACCAATTCAGATTGTTAAGTTTCCTGCTTATAAATTCATTTTACTCGTTGGAGGGATATTTTACTTGGAATTCCAACAGGGATTTTGGCTTAGTGTAATCATTTTAAAAGTAAACCTCTAAATAATCTTACATTTATATAACTCATACCATTCTATATTATTACTTTTAATTTGAATTCGTAACTCTTAGATATATTTATATAAATACACATATTTCTAGATGTGTTGACAGATTCCACTTCCAGTTGGTTTTTAAACTTTGTATTGTTATTTATTATATTATATTGGGTGGATATCCATATATTATAAGCCGTGTTGTAATATATAAATTGTAATATGTAATTCACGTGTGACTGAATGGATGAACAAATAAACCACACCAAACCAGACACACTGCCTTTTTTCCTGAGGCGTGGACGGAATTCGTGTTTTTACGCATGTTACTTGTAATTTTAAATTCGTTATTTTAAAGTGTTATAATTTAATAACACGAAAATTATTTCACAATTCATAGCACGATTCCTAGTAGTAAAACCACGTGACAATTCACGCCTATGTATACTCAGTGTACAACATGAGCCTGTGTTCTGTAGTTATTCCACTACGCCATAATACCCGCAGGATCCGTGGCCGGTACTAGGCAGAAAATCGTGCTACGAAGTAACAGCGGTAGAATGGGTCTTTTAAGGTGCCACGTAGGGTTTTTAGTGTTTTGTACGGTTGCGCGAATGGTTTTATTAAGTGATGTTCTCTCACAATAAATACTGTAACGTTGTAACAGGCGTGACAGAATGCATAATATAAAAAAGTCAGAGGATATTAAATATGACAGTTGTGTGTTTTTCTTGGCAAATTGTTCTCTGAATTTTTGGTAGTTTAAGGTAGGGGTAGTATGACACATCTACGGAGGGTCTCGTGAAGTGAAGTTTTATTCAGTTGATTTAATACAACAGTATTGTAAGATGCAGCATAACTGCAGTTAGGAACTAGTCCACTTAAGTACCCGAAACAATTTATAGTTTTGCCATATTTATTTGAGTGCAGCATGGCCAGTGAAATGTATATAGAGGTTAATGTTACCGAAGTTCTGATCCGAAGGTAATGGTAGCAACATTTAAAATTCCGTAAAGCATGCCTCATCAGAACATGTTGGCTAAAACTTCTGGAATAGTTGCCCTTTGTTCGATAGCGAACTTCATCAATGCAGCAGATCGTGTAATCATGCCAATAGCAATTGTGCCTATGACAGATGAATTCAATTGGAGTTTACACTGGCAAGGATGGATTCTTTCAGCGTTTGCATTTGGTTACTTCACAAGTCAGGTAACAGTAACAGTAAGAGTTCTGTCGAATTTTTACATATTATGCTCACAGCGTTTCAGAGATGTAGTGTCATTTTAAAGTTGCCCATGATGTGATTTGGATGATTGGAGTGTCATACTTTGAAAATGATCATGGTATGTCTCTTACCTCTCTGACCAATCTGGTTAGAGTTTGCAGGGTGTTTTTGTTGGAACAGGTTTGTTATACCAGCAGGAGAGCCTGTCCCATTGTAGAATACCGTAAGTTAGTTGTGCAGATAGGAGATACAAAAATGCATGGAAGTGTGAATGTTGGTTTGTCTTAAGTGGGATGTCTGCTTTCTTCCTCCTGTAATTCAGACTTGGATTTATCTAATTTTATATCCCACCATTCCACCACTTGTTACATCATGTGTTGCCTGTAGAGTTGTGTAACTATGGCTCTGAAATATTGTTCAATTTCTTCCAGAATACCCACTGAAAATGATGATGGTACTGTCCTTACCAGTACAGATTCTCAGAGTCTTCCTGTATTAAACCCATCCCTCATAATTCATACTCCCTGAAGAGGATGGTGTAGAAACTTGGCAGCAAAAGTGATATTTGTGCTGAAGGATCAGGAATTAACTTAACCTTCTCTTTTCAACCAAAATTTTCCAAAGATACATCTTTATTTTTTTGTCTGTACTACACTTATTGTACTTGTGCCATAAAGCCTTCAGTTCCAATAATAAAATGTATGATCTTGGACTCTTAAGATAACTGCCCACTTCTTAGTGGTATTGCAGAAAAAGGGTACATTGTTCTAGCATGGTCATAAAAGCACATATTTAGGTCATGTTTCCACACAATTCATTAAAAGTAACTAAGGTAAAGTAGGACTAGCACTGTGGATGCATTTGGCCCGTGGACACTTCTCAAACACTCCTACTAAAACCCCAAAATAAACACATACAATATCAGCTAGACCATCATTGCTTTGATCGGAATTTTTAAATACCCAGTCCATTATGCTCTTCGTTAACATCTTGTGAATTACCAGTCATTCAGCAGCATGGTTTGTATCTTCCATAATGCCAAAGTGCATTTCATTGGTATTCTGGGATGTTATGTGGCGAAGGTTGGTAGCTTGTTACCAACATTTTGTGATAACCTGTCGGTCAGATCTCAAACAGTCCGAACAGATTTCATTTACTCTGCGGCAGAAGTCTGAAATCGTGCACAATTTAAGGATAGTTTTTTTTTTTTTTTATTATACATCCTATTGTGTGCTATATCATCAAGAATGAAATGTGTTTTGTGTTTGATGGCCATTTGTATTTTTTTTTTAAGGATATTTCTTTTGGACTTATATCGTTACTGCTTTTTACACATACATATTGAATCACTACACACAAATTACTTATGTTATCAGTAAATCTTGTGTAATGTCATAGATGCTTGAATATGATAGGGATAATTTCAGTTATTTGGAAATATTGGCACATGTGTCCTGACTCTTTAGATCAGGTATCTTATATTAAATAGTTTGACTGAAATAATTAATTGTTCTTTCAGTATGTGCAATGTTATGCTGTTTTTTTTTTTTTTTTTTGCTTTAGTTTTTACATTACAAAATTTAAACCTTTATTTTTTATCTTTTTTTTTCTCAAATTTATCCAATAATTAATTTTATTGCCAGTAGGATAAATATTGT
>Ga0123357_10002451_pt1 | contig 20702 bp, 14 predicted proteins | sample TergutEmb28metaG_FD_89873 | JGI IMG/M metagenome (GOLD analysis project Ga0123357, IMG submission 89873) | Embiratermes neotenicus P4 segment gut microbial communities from Petit-Saut dam, French Guiana - Emb289 P4 | ecosystem: Host-associated > Arthropoda: Insects > Digestive system > Gut ... | reverse complement strand
TATATATATATATATATATATATATATATATATATATATTGAGATTGTAATGGTAATATTTTTAAGTTCTTAAAATGTTCTCTACATGAATCTCTACCTCTTATCCCTACAATGATTCTAATAATTCCTTTTTGTAGTCTGAAAATAATGTTACAATGATAGGAATTGTTTTCTGCATATACTGTAAAGTCTACCAATGTAAACCATTACACTTGTCAACACTCTAATAATTTTTCTTTTAATGGAAGGTTTTGCTGTAATGTAGTGTCACATGACGGCATATTCATGCCATGCATGACTGCAGACATTGCTCCATTGTAGATATTTCGATGGAGAGGAGCGAAAGCGTCTTCGATGTTTTTCCTGTGTACAAGAAAACGGTAAGTTAGTAGAGTTATTTGCCGCGTAACTTCTCCCCTGTAAATCTCCTCACTTAACCGATGACTGGATATGAAGCCTGATTCACGGAATATGCAACATCACTATCGATATCAAAATAATCTCTCGTGCTGTAACTGACGTACAGCGATGACGTCATTAATTTCATATAGCGTCACGTAGTGGGGTTGCACGTGATGTGTTGTCACCAGGGGTAGCGAGTCGCGTGGCAGTGTGAATGGGACAAGCTACCGTTTGTCATCACAGGGAGTAAATGCTAGAGTGTTTTGTGTGTCGGAACCAAATAAATGATTCAAATCTTTTGGCTAATATTGATTAGGTTTAGGTTATTTATGTTTAATAGTCTATTTCATTTCCTTGAAACGTTGTAAGTGTTGGGACTAAACGTTGAAGGCGTGCTTCAGGATGCTTATTTCTTGATTATTAACTTCCTGAACGTGAGGCATGCGAGGCTTCAGGCTTTCGCCGAAGTGCAGTTGATTTATTCCTTGTTTTGGAATCTCGCGCAAAGTCAAGTTTCCAGTTGACGCCGCGCCAGAACCTACAAGAAGGAAGAACTTAATATGATCTTCCCTTGAAAAGGTAATATTCACTTGGATAGTCAAGAAATTCAGTTTGGTATCTTACGGACAAGTACTCCAAAATTGACCCTTTCCTGTGCAACATGAGCCCAGTCCACACACCCAAATGCTATTCATTTAAGGTCTGTTTTTGTATTATGCCCTCAAGTGGCCTCTTCCTTCAGGTTTTCCGAATAAAATTCCGCATGGGCTTCGCGCTCAGATAATTCGCAGTTGGTCTCTAATATTCTGAGTTTATCCTCCGTCATATGTTCAGTGTTATCCACACATTGCATAACACGAAACTCAGTCTCTTATTAGTGAACGTTTTTGTCTGATAGACTCGCTGAAAGTATTCGTATATTACAGTAACAGTACGGCCATCAATCAGACCCTTAATATGATGATATGAGGCTTGCACCTCGCAGTTTGTCGTTCTATCCATCAAGCACTCGAGTGTGTAGGTGTGTTGCTGGAATCACCGTAAGCCAATCAACTAATAACACTATATCCTGCCTCATTATCCGGTACCAGAGGTAGCTTACCCCCGCTACCTCCAAATAGCCGCATTTCCCACCACTTGATGGCATAGCTTGTAGCAGAGTACCGACTACTCGACACACGCAGCGCGGTTTTACCGTATAATGCCACGTAACAGGTTGCTAATGAATGCTGACAAACGTACAGCCACAAGCTGATTCAGTTACGTTATACTGCTCTTTTATAAGTTTTCGTTGTGTGAATTGCGGGGAGCTGTTTTATACTATGGGTAAATATAATTGATTGACACAATTCAATGAGTTAATGTGAAAGAGTATAGGTAAAACTGCTACGTTAAGTAAAATACGGGCTAAATTAAGCTGTGCTGCTTTTCTTTTAAATAGTGTATTTGACAATAAGCGTTAGGTTGAATAAAATATATATTCCTGAGGCACTGTCCCCTTTACTTTACCAATGCCTGCTGCCTATCTCTACTGCAGAATTACATAACTTACAGCAGAACACAAAAGAAGGCCAAAGTTTAAAACTTTATGTGGGCCGTCAAATTATCAGATCTTCTTAACATGAATTTTCTTTCAGATTATTAATTGGACTTAAAAGGTTTAAATAAGTAGAAGAAAAGTACAGAATCTCTCTATTATTGATTAGTTTGTCGGAAATAGCCCTACGCTTGAACTTAGGTGAGACGCTTCGCAATTAACGGAGTGTACAATTCGAATGATAATTATTTTTGTTGTACATAAGGCAGACTGTGTTCTTAGACTGCTTGATCCTGAAGAGGGGTGTGTCTTGAGATCCTTTGAAGAGTAGGTAACATTTACTAGCGGGCATGGCGCAACATTCCTGTGAATTCCATAGGTTGTCTATTTGAAATCGCGTCTCTTTCCATATTCTCGAATCTCCTGGGGAAGCTAGGCTATTATGAGAATCTATTACTATTAACTGAAGTCTGAACATAGATAATACGCTTACAAAGCCGGATATTAATTGAACGTAATACTACGCCAAATCCTTCTCCCCTTCTTTCTCACAATATACCTTCCTATATCTATTTTAATATTGTGTCTCCTACAGACGACCTTCCGATATTTTTAATTTCCCTGTGTGCTGTAAGTTAGGCAGCTCCCAGTTTAACACGCAAATCCATGTACCAAAAGTCGATTCTATTCAATAGCGGACTTGCTTTTAGTATTACGTTCCATGTTTCCTATGCTACAAATGATTCCGACGAACATAAGAGGATGAAAGTTCTGCTTTGAGGATCGCAATGGTGAATAAAACAGAAAATATTTTTAGGATGCAACATTTCAAAACCCTTTGCCAGCCACTACTAAACATCAATCCTGCTCAGCGACTGAGCGGCCACTAATAGGCTGCAGTTCAGGATTGGTAGATAAATTAACAACAGGTGTAATGGGAAGGGTGAGACACAATCTACAATAAGTGAACCAGCAACTGGTCAAAAACCTCCTGCAGATTAAACCACGAAATTAACGCATATGTTTTATGGACATTTTAAGAGGAAACTAGAAAACGCGCACAGAATCTGTTACTACGACTCCAGATTATATTGTTTACATACCGGCAATAATTGATAAAGGTACTTGGATGTTTGTTTATTTAATTTTATTAAATCTTAAAACGGATAGCTCTTATTTCTAAGGGTGTAGTTTTTTAGACTTTTTGTCGTAATATCTTTCGTACTTACAATGATCGTACCTGTCTTTTACGGACAGCTTTGCTGAATACATATGTTGGTCTTTGTCATTCAGTTGACGATAATCTTCAATGAAAAGTTGCTTTAAATTGGAAAGTAAAATAATAATTCCAAAATTTCGTTAGTCTCAAGTTTATTTCTAAATCTAATTTGGCGACTGAAACATTATGTGTTGACAGCAGGGAATAACCTTTGTACTCGTATTTGAGATAACTAAATCAGTAATTAAAACTTCCGAGGTATGTAATGTGTGACGTGCAGAATAGAATACTTGTTGTAGCAGAAACTCTGTGGGATTTATTTTTTATTGATAAAACTTTTATTTTAATAAACGATCCCACCATCGTCATTTCTAAATATTACCTTACACAAAATGGTATTTTCTGTGTTGAACAATGTCAAAATATTTTAAGCTTTACGCATGAATGTAGTGTAAAAATAATCTTATACAATTCTTACCCCACAATAAACACATTCTGTCTTCGTTACCTTTGTTCTGTATTCTGAGAATTATACGAAGCGCTTAACTACACTGTGTGGCAGAACGCAGAGGTGATGTATGTAGCAACCATTACGATTTTAAACGCTACTACAGTTTGTAACATTCTGTAGTATTTTACATGTCACGCACGGAAGGCGAAGGTAATGAAGTTTCGAATAGTTTCATATATCTGACGGGTTTGTTTGTTGTTGCCTGTGTACCGCTGTGAAAGTGACGCGAGTGCTTACAAGTGGATGATATGATGACATGTTTGTGCGAAAGGCACAATTGTTAATTAGCCCTTTTGAAGACTGATATATGTAACCATATGTGCATACACACCTAAATACATATTTCGTTCATACCTCTTGCAGAATGCGTTTCCTGTTCCATGGTAAGACCAAGGGAAATGAAAGGTAATATTTGAGAGAAACACACAAAACTCATTAAAAGAGGGTGTGGCAAAATGTATTCTTTGTGAATATTGAATAAAATGGTACGTATAATTACCGCCGTTCTTTGCAAGGGTAAATTTCTAGCAAAGCAGGGTTACCTTCTGTAACGTAGAAGAGAGATTCCCTCTGAGCCATTGCCAGAAAGACAATGTGCAGCGGGTAAAATGATATAAAACATAAAATATCGCCCAAACACAAACAGATTCTCTTGCTCCATTAAGGATATTATTTCGGAGAAGGGATTTTGTTCAGGATCCCCTCTGGCGCTGTGAACTCTGTTATCGTGGGACGTTTGCTGACAGCTTGCGAGCGGATAGGGACGGAACGTCCGGATCCGCTCGCAAGCAGGATCAGGACAGAATTGTAGTTCCGCCCTGATCCTGCTCGCAAGCTGTCAGCAGAGCTGTATGACATATACCATTGCTGTGTGTACAGTGAAAAACTTCTGATGATGGACAGAGGAACTGTCCGAAACATGTGCGGTTTCATTCCAAAAATTAATTTGAGAAATTAGTGCATCTAATTGGTTTTATTATGAGAATTTATCACGATGCACGGTCACCTGAACTTCGAAAGACGTTTGGTGATCCCTGAAAACATTATGTCCTTCAATTTAGGTCAGCTACTGAAATGATCCTGCATAATCTGGCTGAAATTTGGTCTGAGTGTAATTTCTGTTCTCTAGTAAGGAACGGGATGAGATTATTATTTAATTTTGGACCTCTCTCATGACATGTTATAGAATTGCCTTTTTAGTTGATATTTGCAATTGTTGGTCCATCAGTAACGCCATTTCCTGTTGATGAATTCCAACTGAGATTTTCTAATTACTCCTTGATGTCATTGTGCATCCGTATTTTTTTTTCAAGAATGTTTGAGAGTTCTCCAAGGAAAATATTTGATTAATTTGATAAAACGACTTTTAATGACGACAGTCCAGGGAGAAGTGAACTGAATTTCTTCACAGAAATAAGGCTATTGAAAGGCGAAACTCTTTATGCATGACCATCCAATGCAGAGTTAAACATTTGTTGCCAATTATTCTATCTCTGTGCGCTGCGTGGCGTGATTCTCAATCGAATAGGCAAATATTTTCTCTTATTTTATTTAGATTGTACGAAATATCTCTGAAATTTTGTTATATCAAATGACATTTATTTCAAAATACCCATGTTTTTGTGAAATGAATTTTCATTAATTCGGATTTCAACCAGAACTTACGCACAGATTCGCCACAAAACGTAAATTGCTCTTCCTACCCTTCATAGACGTAGCTTATATGCGTCTTCGCCACCAATATACACCTTAAGCATTAGCTACGACTTATTTATTTTTGTGTTAAGATCTTAGCTTACAGCCTACAACAGAATACGAAGTGGAAGGTTCTTAAAAATGAAGATGCACATTCCCTTTCATTTTCGCATTATGATGGAAAGACTATTCGACCAATTTTGATTAAAAATAATTTTTATTTTAATTTTCTCGAATTTTGTGGACCGTTGTTCCTCAAAATGTATTCGCGCTGACTCAGGCATTTATTTCTCCTTCTAATAAGTTCAAGATTGTCCTTATCGGTGTTGTTAAAACCAGGCCACCCATTGCGGTTAGTTATGCACGTTGTGTTGGCTGGCCCGTGGATTGGAATAATGTGCCGTCACTAGGAATACAGGCAACCTTACAATATGGGAACGCCAATCTCGGTAATGGATAGCTGCACTGTTGCCAGATGAGCTTGTTACGTAGTTTATGAGATTAAAAATGATAAATGATAAGCCTGTATGGACTTGATGAAAAAGCGGATATGAAATATGTCAAGCAAATATTGTAGAATTCTATTAGAGAGATAGAAAAGTGTTGCGAATAACCACTATGCAATAAAAAGCATTAATTGTTCTGATATTACAAGTGTAGCGCTTAATCACTAGACCGGTTATCTACCTGCGAAGGAGGAGGAAGTTAGAAGTGTAAACTTAGGAGTGATTTTATTTATGGTTTATTTGACGACGCTGTCAGCGTTCAAATTATTGCGTTGAACTATATCACAAATAACGAATACTGCGTTGGAAAGTATGTGGAAGTTGGCGGCGACCTGTCTCTAAGGAAGGTTGATTTTAAGAATGGCAGTCTGGGAAAGGTTCTACGTTGTATGGCCAAAACTGAATGACGGGTATTATCGTAATTTATAGAATGTAAACTTCAGCAAAATGATATCTTTGCTGTACTCACGGAAAATATACGAGTATTTACGTCGAAATATGATCCCTGGAATTGAATCTGTAAACTTTTTCAAAAGTACCAATCGACAGTGTCGCTAAAACGGACGTTGCTGCAAATACTCGGGTATTTTTCGGATAATAAGAAAATTTGAAGTAATGTTTGCTGCGAAAGATACTAATTTATTTAGATTTATAGGGTTCTGTGCAACCTTCTAAATTTTCCAAAAAATTTTCGCTTTGGTTCTAGTAAAATTACTTCATGTTTATTGAGCTTAACAGGGAATGAACTCGAACAGAACTTGTCTTGCTCTGTTCGTATTAAGAATATTAAAAGTTCCAAATAGTTTAGTATTGTTAAATATTATAGCAGGTTTGCCCAAATCCCGGTCTCTAGGTCTCCATGGCTACTCAATTCTGTACAGTAGCGCCTCAAATTTGTGGGTCCGCTGTGTAAAACTTGCCACGCTCAATCTTGATGGACCCTAGTCTAGATTTTGGAAAATTTTTGCACTAGTGGTTTAGAGTCTGCATATAACAAAACAGAAACCTGCGTCCTTTCATAGGAGGAAAGGCTAGCGTCAGGGCTCCCTGCTCTGTGCTCCTGGAAGCGGAAAATCGACCTCGATTTCCATTTTGCTTATCCTTTACAAGAGAGAGAAATACGTATCTATTCCAGACGTACATCGGAATGTTGTGACCACAGCAGCTGTTTCATAGGAATCGAGCTAACCTCTGTTGAAACGAGACAATAAGTACAGCAGTGCACAAATTTTTCAAAAGTCTAGGAACAACTTCAAAATTCTAGGCGGCAGAAGAATAACAAGAAGCATGTTACAAACTAAGGGGCCATAAATTTTAGGCGCCGTCATACAAAATTTAATCGTCACGACAACCTGACATTCGGAATTAGTTAACCGCTTGCCCAGTAACAATTTAGGTTTGACACATTCTCCACTTCCCTGACTTTTCTCCTCTTTTCCCTATAATATTAGTCATGGATGTTTTAAAGATGCGTAAATGACCCTCCATCGCCGTACTGTGATATATAAATATTGCAGTCATTCTAAATTTCGATTCGCATAACGTAAATCAGGAGAAGATTTCGAATATTTTGCGATGGGAGCTGACAGCAAGAATGATGTAAAGTGCAATTTTAGGAAAGACATTTATTCATTTATTCCGACGTCGTTGATTTGTTGAAATCAGCTTTTTTTTATTTCACTCTCTCCTAAGAATGTATGCTTGTCTTAAACCTGCATATTCCGTCGGGAGATTTTTTTTTATACGCATGAAGGTTATTCATTTTGAAAGTGACAATTTTGTAATCGAAATCATCTTTAGAAGTGGTGGGCTATTGGAGCACGATGGTCGTGTATAACACGTTGTAAATTATATCTGCCTGTAAATTAGAAATTTTAAATTGAACCCTAGTACCTTGTTCTACGTAATGCGACGCTAAACGAAATCTCATTTTATTTACGAGCGGCGATAATACCGTTGGTGCTTACGGTCTGTTGGAACTCAATATCCTGTCACAGTGCTTTAAATCATCCTACAAGAATTGTTCCCCACGTAAAGGGAAGCTCTATCTCAGAGAGTGTATCATATATTTTCTATACATCCTTAAACATTTGCATCATTTTAACCTACTGTATTTGTTATGCGGAATTATTTATCCTGTATAATTAACTCACTGTAATTATATCCTTCTTGAGAATGTGCAGTCGCTTACCTTTACATTGCTCATTCCGTGCACTGTGTTATTTTGGAACTCTGATAACACCTACAAGTGCTCAATTCTACAATTTGTGTATTCTACGATTATTAAATATAGATCTATTTAGGCGGTAAATGTTCGAATCTGCATATTTATTGAACCATGTTGCTTTGTTAGTGTTAAACATTTTCTCCTTGATGTTTTTGTAATCATAGGTAATTCTTCCTTCTTGAGCATCTATCACATTTACGTTGTTCAGTCCATGTTTGTAATATATTAACACTCTTTTAACAACAAAAGACGAACAATTCTACAACATATATTTATAGTCGTATAACAGAAACCAACAATATGTACCTTTGATAAACTAATACTTTAATTTTACGACGTCTTCTAAATGTTTCGAAACCAAGGGCTCATAAGCAGTAGTGAAGGTGTAAGAGTGTGTCCGGTACTGTGCTTTAGTACCGAACACACCTTTCCACCTGCAAGACTGAGAGAACTCGTGAACCGGCCCTGCAGGATGGTATGCAGTTTTTTAAGGGAGCCGGAATAGCGTAGTTACTATTATGATTATGCTACGGGCTGGAAGATCCGCAGTTCGAATCCGTGCATGGGCAAGAGGTTTCTCCTTCTCCAAATCCTCCATACCTACCCAGGCTCCTATTCCATCGACATCGAGGTCCCTTCCCGGATGTAGAGCGGCCGGAGCGTGAAGTTGACTCATGTCCATCTGGCGCCGAGATGAAGAACGCGTGGAGTTTCATCTTTACATTTCTTATATACCAAGCCTTGGACAAAGACAACGTTACTTTCGCGCGCGCGCGCGCACGCACACACATCGTATTTATAATATTGTCTTGTTAAATTATATCATTATTTTATTTGTTTATTTGATGATACAACTAGGGGTAGGTGTAATACTACAAATAATGTAACACGTAATTGCCTATTTTGTCTTTAACGCGAACTTTTTAAATTATGTGTGATGAAAGCGTAAAATTTTCGCATTATAGGACCAGTCGACGAAATTCTTAAGCGAGTATTCATTTCACGTGGCACTCACTACTCTCATGTACCAGTAGATCTTGTCCTTCGGTTTAACACCGGGGACTTACTAAGTTCCGTTCGGCATCTCCTATATTATCCATCAACTTCTTTTGAAATCTCCCCGTGTAGAAATAGAGGTCGGCAGCACTCGAAATGATGACCAGAACAAGACAGGCCGCCATCTATGGGAAAGGATGATCGAACCAGAATCCAAGTTCCAATAAAAGCACCCGTGATGTCGTTCTTCATTTTCTATCCTTCAACAAAGTTCTTGGCAATATTGAAAACTGAGAAGCTGGGTAGGAAGGTGGGTTCGATTTCTTTGAAAAGAGATGAGCTTCTGTAGTGCAAAGGATGATGATGAAAAGTCTATGGTGGGCGAGCAGGATTCTCCAGAAACGTATGTGTTGTGCATGGATTGCTTGTACGCTGTTGATCATATACCGAACCGTGGCATGATTTATGATGCACGACACACAATATTGGAAGAAATGTCTTTACACTTTGGCAGTCATTCAGTAGACTCCGTCTTTGTCATACATTCGTCTTACGTGTTTGCGTGGCGCCCTGGCGACCTGCAGTATCGACTATAATCTGTGCCATCCTACAAAGGGTCTGAACACAGACATTGGAATTTTATTATGTCGCTGGAGTCGTGTCTTGAACCTACTGTAATATTGCACTCTCTGACACTACCACAATTCAGACATTTGGGCCTACGTTCAAACGCATGATTCATGTGCTCTGCAACGTGGTAAATACGTTGCTCAGTGTAGGTCTGGAATCTTCCAAAGGCTAGCATCCTCGGAACTAAAGCTCTCCCGTAACTCATACGTTTAGTCATCTCTTTCTCACCGCGGAGATCAGATTTCGGTACCAGGATCTTCCATTCGGGATTTGTAATTAACAAAATGGGTGCTTACCTTTCACCTTCATCAAGCGCCGCGATTTAAAGTGCGTATAGCTGTATTTATGTTCATTCACCTTCTTGGAGTTCACGTAGAATGTTTTACATCATCTATAGGCGTTATTTGATGTTTAGAAGTGGTTTAGTACTTCTTGTTCTTTTTCTTCTCGTTCTTGTTGTTCTTCTTCTATTTACACCTCTTCTATTTATTATTATTATTCTCCTTCTTCTTCTTGTTTCCCGTGTTGGACTCCTAGGCTTTGAAGATGAAGGTAGCACCATCCTTCGAAACATCAGGGAAGAACAATCCAGCGACAGAGCGTTGCATCCCGGAATGTCTGAATCCTGTACTTTGTATTTCTTTCTGGCAATGGTGCAGAGCACGGCTTTCTCATCTAAACGTCTGTCATATTATACAAGCCAGAAGGACGCTCAACGTCTTCGTTCTTAATGTTATTTTCTTTCTGTTCGCGTAGTTCTTAATTATTACTGCGCGTAATAGAATTCTGAAGCCGTAACCGAGTTGAAATTGGGTTTAAAGCTTATATCTGGCGTGCCTGAATGGCTTGTATCTTATATGACATGAATACGGGAGTGAAGGAGAGAAACCCCTTTCATATTCATCTCTCGACGCGCTCATGCCTCAGTTGCCTCTCCCATCCTTCCTCCAGCACGACTACCTCCAACAGCTTCGCTGCCTCATTCTGTATACTTTCAAATCTTCTTCAAACTTGCCGCTCGGTCTCGAAAACATTTTCATTATCTTGTTCACACTTTTATCTAGTTTTCAAAAATATGGAATTCAAGTTAGTTTCAAGATTTGGTGCTTTTACGTTTATATAATGAAAATTCTCAATCAAGTTCAGTCTTTTACATGAGGAATCTCTTAAAATTTGAAGCTTTAATTGTCTCGTTTAAAGTGTTGATAGAAGATAAACGCCTTGACGTAAAGCTAGCTAGAAATGACTGTCGAATTATTTCTGTCCCTGTCTTTTTATGTGTCGAGCGTCGCAAAGCTTTTCTTTTTAATGAGGAGATGTAATTTACTTAAAGAGAAGGTAAGGATAAATCCCACATGAAGTGTAAAGTTTAGTGAAGTAAGCGTGCGGAGTTCTAACAACTTAACCCAAAAAATTTATTGCTGACTGCTGTGATTCTCTCTATTCCTTGTTCGCCAATAATTGGTGCTGTCTTTTGGCTCTATATATTCAGTCAATTGAAATAACCCCTAAATACCCCACAAATAAATAAATAAATAAATAAATATATATATATATATACATACCAATAATTATTTTGCAGTAGATCCGAGATTAGAGGATAAATACCTATATTATAAAAAACATCAATTGATTCATGAGCGTTTATCGTAGTAATTAACCAACTTGATGCAAAATATTTTTGTTTTACAATAGATTTATTTCATGCCTGTATATGTTTCGAGCACCATGTGCTCATCATCAGGAGGTCAAAATTGTATTATACAGCCTCTGGTATCATCACACCTAGGTGTGATGAAACCAGAGGCTGTATAATACAGTAATACAATAATATAATGATGATGAGCACATGGTGCTCGAAACATGTAGAGGCATGAAATAAACTTATTGTAAAACAAAAATTTTGTGCATCAAGTTGGTTAATTACTACGATAAATATACTGAGATGCACAGTCAGCAAAACATCAAAATTCATGAGCCTTTGAAACTGTTGTTAGTTTCACCTAAAACCAGGCAGTTCTTGAACAAGACAGAAAGATAAACCTCATAAATGTTTATCCTTCAGAACCGTGAATATTTTTCGCTTCTGTTGGCCGATTCATAACGGTTACTCTAGAGTAACTATTATTTTACTGTATTTTTTTTCCACTGATTAGCATTTCTTATTCCCTCAGGATGATCAGAAGATATGTACGTAGATTTTTATTGTTTATATATATATATATATATATAATATTTAACTATCAAAGATGAAGCATTCAACACTACAATTATTTATAAAACAGTGTATTTTAAAGTATAAAAACCTAGTAATTTTGTGATAAATAATTGTGTTGGCTGCTTTACTCTTGCTGTTTGATTAACAAACAACGAGGTGTCGTCTAAACACTTACAGTTTTCTTATTCAACCTGGATTAAAATAAATACTAAATACTGTGTTTGTGAAAGTAATGCTTTCCTAGTTCTGTTTTTAATAATCTTCTTTGTTTATTCTTTTCAGGTAAGTGTGACTCCCCTCCCGTGTTCACATCTGTATTCTTCCTAACAATTCACATTTTAATGTCAATCGTAAGTACTATTTCTGTGATGCAATATATTTTTTAATTGTGCCCCCCTGTGTATATGGAACGACAAGACTAGTGGACACGAGCGATTCTGTGCTTGTGTGTGTCCTTTCATATGACTTAATATTTTAACGATTTTCATAATCATCAAGCAAGTTATATTGTCGAAAGATATTCCATTTACCTTATGAGAAGGCATATAATGAATTCCCTCCTTCATAAAACGACTTCTTATACTTTAGAAAGTAGAGCTTCCCTAGTGAAAATTTTATTATTTATTAACTCCACAGACCGGTTATATTACTGGCCTGCTATAGGCCTTATTAAATAGAAAAGTTTCTTGAACCGTATCAGGCTAGGTTAATATCTGCATATTTGGGGATGGTGGTAAATAAAGTGGCCACTGCGATCTCAAAGCTTAATGGCAGACGTCATCCCGCTTCTTGTTTTAGCGAAAAGTGAAGAGTGTGTTTAAGTTTCAGTAAATTGTACAATCATTTTTGTTTAAAACACTAATATATAATACCTGATTTTAAGAACTTATTCTTATTTTGAATTCTTGATGCACAACGAAATAATTATTAAAAGTCTAGTCTCTTCCTCGTAGAAATCACACTTCAAGTCTATTGAAGAAAGCAGCCTCTTAATGCCGTTTAAGTAAGTAGTCTTTGATACTGAGAGTCGTACATAACGTATGGTCACATTCTCTAATAAAAATGCAGAGCTTTCTATGTTAAGACAAGTGTTAAATACGGCGACTGCTGTTGTTTAAAGGTTCGATGAAGTTTCTGTGCCAAGTTATTGGTTTCTTGGTCTCTTGGTTGGTTACAATAAACGAGGCTTACAAGAATTATTACACTGCGCAAAAGCTTTTCAGTGTGTGACTGACCCCAGGTTCGCCCTCAGCCTAGTGGCAGTGACGAAAAAGTGCGTTCAGGAAATGGAACAAGCTTCAGAGTACAGTGTTTACTGTCGCGAGACGCTTCACACATTCTGAAGTTCCTCCTTCCTCTATGAACCCGTGTTCTGCCACCCACAGTCTCGACTCTTCAAGATGTATGCACCTCTTTCTTCCAGTCGACTTAGTTAACTCGGCAGGGAGGGCGAGATTCAATGGTTCGTGACGTCATCATAGTTCACAACTAAAGGCAGTGCTGTAGAAATATTTGAGTCTTAAAATGGCAGAATTGCTTGGTTAAATGTAGGAGCTTCTACTGAAACGCTTAGTTTACTGGCTTTTACGTTTCTTTCGCTAGACTTGATTTATATAAGAAAATTCCCCATGTTTTCAATCTTTCACGCAAACCACACTGAAGAGGGACCCTGTTTCGGGCAGTTTTCCTGACGGAGTTGAATTCTGGATGAATGTGTGTTGTATTTGGAAAGTGCCATCTTAAATTACCAAAGCCAACTATCCTTCCATGCTAAATCCATGCAACGTTTTATATTAAGGCATAGGTTGCCGTTAAGAAGGGCCAACCAAGAAATTCAGGATATATTTGAAATGAATGAAACCCACAATTTTCATGTTCATTTATATGTTACGCTGCTGAATATAACCCCCAAAAGTTTAACACAACGAATGAATCGGCTAGGATGTAAACATTCTGAAGACTGGTAACTAGTGACCGACGTTTCGGCGCAGTGTGCTGCCGCCATATTCTTGGTTAACTATTTCGCAGTCGACACGGGAGACATCCTATACAAGACTTCACTCTTCATCAGTACCGCTGTGAGAACCTTAAATCTTCCAATCAGAGAGTGAGGGCTCGTTGCTTTCTTCTACGGGTTTAGGTAGTTCATAATAATTTGCGAAAAGAAGTACGGATATTTTAATTTTAGTTCATTTACTCTGACTGTTGATGCCCACCTAACATAGAAGCATGCAATGTAAGACTTGCCGCGAAAACTTAATTGTTATGCATCGGTTGGATTTTGTTTAGAACTGATGTGTTTTCTACAAATTAAGCGACATTAGCCGCATTTCACTCGAACCACATTCATCCAAACGTGTAAAGAGTTTACCATGCCGAACGTAAACGGCAGTAATGCGGCTGTATTTTACGTGAAGTTATTTAAAGTATTTTGAAATTATTTATTGACAAAATGTGCAAACATCAGACCACCTCTGTCCTCATTGATGAGAGCTGCCTGTAAAATTGGAACTTTACTTACAAGTAACAATTTTTACTTTCCGAAAAATGTATTAAACTCTTTGAAGATAGGCGTTCTCTTACATTATATGTCGAACGTCAGTCACTACCACACAGGGATGCGTTTTATGTCCATTAGAGAGTCCAGTCTGCTGGTGATATTAGGAAGGGTGGTCGGTATTTATTATAAGAATTACATGAAACAAAGATATACAGCACGAGAGGTATGTGAGTGACCATTCGGATGTTGCTCATGCCGTTGATATGTCTGTCGTCTAAGGTGATTAACGTTTCGGTCAGTGGTGTTGCTCACGTCTACAACCTTACCATCTTTTCTGCAAGTCATATTTTTCACTTATTATACGAATTTTTAACTCTATCCAATATGTTTCAGTTTTATTGCTCTTATGAATCTGAAGAACCTTAGAGATTAATAGCAACATTTCAGCTTCTTTCAAACTTGAGATGCACTGAGTACACTTTTTCCTTTCATCCTCTGCCCACCCTTTGGCCTTCTTCGAAATATATGTTTTTATATTAGTTTCTCGGTGTATTGGGAACCTTCCCTCTTGCACACCGTCAAGCAAGTGACTCGATCTATGTCCTCCAGGTAGAGAAAAGGCCACTTCATCCTCGTTTCTGTATGCTCATTCAGAGATCTGGACTCCCACCGATGTGTAACAGCCACCGATTTCAAATCTTTCTTTAGTTTGACTCCTGTAATGATAGATTGAGTTGCACTGTTTCACACGACTTAGTCCAAAATCCCTGATGTTTCACAGAACATCTCTTGCACTAAGATCTACGATTCTTCTACAGTCGTAGATTTAACTGAAGTAAAAAGCACTAATGTCCACACAAAGTAGTAATACGGACGGTGTACTTCAATAAAAATAATTTCGGTCATCAAATTAAGGATTATGTAAAGTGTAGACATGTAGCATGTGTGAGAGAGATAAGAAATGCAAACAAATATTTTGCAAACACATTTACTTTCATGGGAAAGTACTATAAAAATTGACCCTAAAGAAATGGGGTACGCTTGTGTGAAATGTATTACTTTTGCTACGAATCGGAGCCACATGAGACTGGGAGGTTGGCCTTACGCACGCTGCGTTGAAAGTGTTTGTTCTGTTCACGGCTCAAAATGTTGAGTGTCTGTTGGCTTCAGAAAGACTTCTCTCTACTAATTTAATGCTTAGTTACAAATTCAGACGTAATATAGCGTATGTTTTGTGAATGTATGCACAATACTTTCTCTCTGATTACTTCCAACCTCAAACTTCTTCCATTACGATTCACGTATTCGTAATTGATTTTGTTTCGCATCGCATAACTTTTTCATAATCTTGGTTATGCTACCGACTGGATAAGCGGATCTAAAAACAACTCCTGCATGTGTAGGGTACCTTGCTGTCACCTTCAATCACCGCTGGTAGCTCGTGGTTTCGAAATTACAAGTTTTGTAATGACATCGGTACTGAACGTAATTGTGCATATAAAGCCATGAAGGTAAAATATTTTTCTTATACCACTCATCCAGTTCAAAAAGCGTTTTTGCACCTTGGATGTAAGTTATCTAGAGTTTACCCATTATTTTATAGTGTTTTAATTGCCGACAAATATAAGTGCTTTATATAAAATTTGACCCTTAATGTAACAATACGAAATGGTCCAAACTTCGTAAATGAGAGTATTAATAAAATTAGTCCTATATATGTACTTTACGCAAAGCTATGTTTAAATATTCAGATATGTAAAACAGCTTTTTTATAAGTATAATAAGAATCACAAGAAACGTGCTTAATAGTGTACTACGTCTACCGAAGTTGTTAATTCATCGTCTTGCTGTCTAAATATTTGGCCACTTGGCTGTACTTTAAATGTAGTTGTGTGAACACTAAGCATTTAGGGAAACTGTTGATGTTTACGTTCTGATAAAAAGCACATTGTGGAACATACTGGATCTTGCACATAGGTCCCTATTTCGAACCATAATTCGCCTGCACAGAGTTTTCGCAATAAAATGTGAGCATTTAAGGGTTAAAGGAACCAAAGGACACGAAATACCGCTCACCTCTTGTAACGTATCCTAACATAAATATGATTTTCGTCGTTAATAGTAGTAGTAGTAGTAATGGTAGTGTTGATGGTGGTAGTAGTAGTAGTGGTAATGGTAGTGGTGGCGATGGAGGTAGTAGTAGTAGTAGTAGTAGTAGTAGTAGTAGTAGTGGTAGTAGTTGTAATATTAGTAGTAGTAGTAGTAGTAGTAGTAGTAGTACCGTCAGCCCTGACACGTTTGAGAAATTGTGAAGGCTAAATTTTACCCCATTTTGATGCTGGGTTAATAGGAACATCATGTAGTGAGGCAGCGAAATGAACCGCGAATAGAGAAGGAAAGTAGTCTGCTAATGGTAAGTGGCAGGGCTATACCACTGGGTGACAGTAATGCGAGGCAGTTACTCAGTGAAATGCGACCGCTGCGCTGCCGCCATGCTTGCGTCTCCATTTGCCATCGTGCCTTTTCTGTCCTCATCTGATCTTGTGACTGCATTCAACGACGTCCCCTGTTGACAATATATTTTATGTTATCAGAAAACGATAATTTGTTAATCAAGGCCTGCACAATATCTCCATTTCTGGTCGCTTAATTGAAACTGCTGTTGGTAGTTCGTATCACAGCCATATGCTACGTCACCAGGCGTATTGCAATTAAGATTTTACTAATGTTTTAAAAATATTTTAGATTCTATTTCACCTTCAGATAAACTTTCAGGCAAACAACAATTTGTAATTTTTAAGTTATGAAGATATGTTTGTGATATTATGGAATATTGAGCCATAAATGTGGTCGTAGGTGCCAAATAAAATAATGCAAATGATTCTCCTAATATACAGTGTCTTCCTATATGACTCGGAAAACGATAAAACGCCTTTTAAAGCAACGTGTCACATCTCATGTCCCATGTTCTATTGATATTCGGCTTTTCCAATGCCTATTGAAATACGTTAACATAGACGAGTTAATTGCCCTCCGCGTAGTTTAATAGGCAGCTTACAAACAAACCAGTTTCTTTTTCCAATTAACTTCCTCAGCTTGCATAAAACAAAGACTTAATAGCGATATAGTGCCGTAACTCGCCTGATTAATCTCGAAAACAACGAAACGTATGATGATTAAAATTTTTCAAACTCTTACAATGAACTTTTTTGGATAATTTCGTTTTTGCAACTCATACATTACAAGACGCTAAAGTTTAACTTTATAAATAAAATTAAAAAATAAAGGTTGCTTCCATAAAAGCTTGTACACGACAAAGAGAGAGAGAGAGAGAGAGAGAGAGAGTGTGTGTGTGTGTGTTTGTGTGTGTGTGTGTGTGTGTGTATGTGTTTGTATGTATCTGCATGTACCATAACGGCAATATGAATTTTATTTGGAAAACGCTGCGTTATGATGTGACTTTTTTCCTGAATAAGAAGACAAATACAGGCAGAAACATTGAAGTCCTAATTGAAGAATAGAAACCAACTAGATGACATTATTTTATTGTATTTCTTATAGGCTCAACATGTTTCGGGCACTACTATGCCCATAATCAGGAGCTCGCAACTATAATATTTATTACCACACTGGTCGTTTCGTTCTTGGTTTGCTGTAGATTGGAGGTAGGGTACAGTTAGGCTGGAGTAGTGTTCGGGCTGCAGGCTGCAGCCCGGTCACCACTCCAGTCTAACCGCACCTAACATCCAACCTAAAGTAAACCAAGAACGAAACGACCAGTGTGGTAATCAACATTATAGTCGCGAGCTCCTGATGATGGGCATAGTAGTGCCCGAAACATGTTGAGCCTATAAGAAATACAATAAAATAATAGTGGCATCTAGTTGGTTTTTATTCTTCAGTTATCACAATGATGCACGGTCCAACAAACATCAAATTGAAATCCTACTCGATACGACTCCTCCTCCAAGACGTTGTCCATGCAGTTGTTAGACTCAGGAATATTCAGATTCTACTTTACAAGACCTAGTTTTCAAACAGTGGTCTCCGCTGAATCTTGAAACTTGTTAAGTAAAATTTCAGTGTGACAAGTTTCCAATACTAGGCAAATTACGTACATGGTTTTCATCTGAATTCGAAATATCTATCTGGCAGTTATGAAATAATTATTGCAAAATTCCCGGAAGCTCCCTTGTTGTTTCTTCAAACGGAGTACATACTGCTGTTAGGCTTTCAGAGAAGTGATACGAGATTGAAACTAAGTCTGTCTTTGTAGTTACGTTTAGGTCTATCTGTATGCGTAATGCTTATGGAATCAGAGAATGTATTTGACGTGTATCATTGTGTATCGTTGTAAGACAGAACTTCATCGATTAATATCGTGCGCACATACTCGCACACATATGTATGTGTATGTCTGTATATTGCGATTATTAGACAACTCTTGAAGTATGAGAGCATCAACATGTGAAATTCTGAGTAGGATTCACTAGGGCAACACAAAAACCGCTTCACTGGGCTCGGTTCACGCAGTGTGAAGAACATACGCAGAAATTCTGTCTAAAACAAATGGCATGTGTGTGGAACATTACGACATATAACTGAATCGAACACTTCATGACTCAGCTGGTCTCCCATGTGGTGCACGGTGCCTTAGTTTTGAATGAAATGAAAACGTGGGGCTCATTTCGTATTTTTTTTGGCCTACTGTTTTCTCTGAAGTGATAAATGAATTGAAATTTTGTGTTTCAATATTGTTAGAAAGCGTAGTACTCCTTCTAACCTCACTAATAGTAGTTATTGAACCCCGTAAAATAAAAATCCGCGCTCAGTGTGGAGAGTTCCTTTTTGTGAGAATTGTCTAGAGGAAAATATTATTTAATTACTTGGATTCTGATTACTGAAATTATGCATACGGACCTCATACTTGCGCTGCTGTTGGACGACTCTTAAATTGTTCTTTAGTGATGGAAATGTGTTTTTCTTATGAATCCCTTTTATTTACATTCGAAATGTGCATTCATCTGCATTTTTCAAACTTCAGAACTAAGTAGGAAATGTAAAATTTGAGATTATAATGTTGTTTGAAGTTTTTAAAGCATTAGGAAATGTCTGTCAAGAATGGTGGAGTTCTGGCTATGCAGGGAATCTAAAGAGAAAAATATTTAGTCTTCCTAGAGACCACGATTAGATAATTTGTTTCTGAAGAAAAATCGGCGTTTCTAAGGTGACCTTCATGAACGCTGTGGTTCCCCTACTTTCCCATTTCAGGAAAGTAGCAAAGCCAGAGGAATATTTATGCCACGCACCTGTAAGCAGAGGGTTCAGAGGTTGTGGTTCTTCTCGCTAAGCGTTCTTCGCTATAATAAAAACTTCATCTGGCGATGCAAAGCATTTCCATAAACGAGACAATGGACACCGTATCGTTCTGATTCGATTATTGTATTATTATTATTATCATCATCATCATCACTATCATCATCATCATCATCATCATCTCATCATCTCGTTTAAGCGGGTTATTTATACTTACATTCCTGAGACAAACTATGTCCCTAAGGAATACAGTGTTGCAGCTATTCTGTTGTTACTATTCATGGTGCTTATATCGTTAGTTTCATTGTTGAATCTATTGTACTTTTACATTAGTACTTTCCGAAGTATGTGTGCAGTGCCCAATATGGCTGTTTTCTGGAATTCCTTGACTTCATGTTTTCCTGGTATGTTGCTTACGTATTTTCTAAATGAATTTGAAATAGTCCCCGTCGCCCCTATTATTACTGGTATCACCTTTCTTTTTACATTCCACATGCGCTGTATTTCTATTGTAAGATCTTCATAATTTAGAATCTTCTCAGCTTCCTTTTTAATCACATTTCTGTCTTCTGAGTTAGCAACGTCTATTAACATACATGTTCCCTTTTCATTATTACGGATTATAATGTCTGGTTTGTTGTTGGGGATAGTTCTGTCAGTTTGTACTTGTTGATTCCACAATATGATTACCTTGCCTCCTTGACTTATTTCTACTGATTTTGGCACATGTTCATACCAATGTTTTTGTCCAATTGTATCCCTGTTTCCTTGCATATGTTGAAGTGTAGTTGTGCACACACTCTATCATGTCTTTTTATATAATGTTCTTTTGCCAGTATTGGTCATGCTGATATTATGTGGTCTATTGTCTCGTCAAATTGTTGGCAAAGTCTGCACTTGCTATCTGTCTCTGTGTTCAATATTTTTGTCGCATAATATTTTGTT
>Ga0123357_10002448_pt1 | contig 20711 bp, 17 predicted proteins | sample TergutEmb28metaG_FD_89873 | JGI IMG/M metagenome (GOLD analysis project Ga0123357, IMG submission 89873) | Embiratermes neotenicus P4 segment gut microbial communities from Petit-Saut dam, French Guiana - Emb289 P4 | ecosystem: Host-associated > Arthropoda: Insects > Digestive system > Gut ... | reverse complement strand
CGAATCGACCCCCATTTTAGATATAGAAGGACATATCAGCCTGCCGGAAATGGTTTACATACCCGCGCTGAAAAAGTATATCCTGCTGACATGGGCGTTGCATAACGATTTTTACACGCTGACGGGCAGCGAACTCACCATACTCGAATCCGATAATATGTGGGGACCATTCTCTTTGGTTTATTACGAGTGGATGTGGGAAAAACGCGAACTTTGCGCATACACGCCCCGAATTCCTTTGAAATGGTTTGACGAATCATCCCTTGAAGGCTACATACTTCATTCAGGCAATTGGGGGTATCTGACTAAAGATGGACGGTGGATATCTTTCAAGGAATATTACAGACCGCATATCAGAAAATTCAAATTCAGTTTAAGGACAGATCCAATTGTAAACTAACGAAAACCACACATTAAGAGATTTTGAAAAAATATAGTTTTGTCTATTGCTATTTTTATACTTTATATTTTCAATCTTGTTTTAACGATGTCAGTTAAACCGTGAGTTTATTCTGCAATCCAAAGCGCCGCTTCCGGTCCTAAATTAAACAGCAAATCTATAACGCTGAGATTCGCCTGAAAACCTTGCTTTGCTTCAAACACCTGATAATACGGACGAAAATCCTGCATCAACGATGCTTTTTTCGGATGAATGGCTTCCCGCAAATCCAAAACATCCGCCGGAGGAGAAAAAATATATTCGGTTGAATAGGAAACTGCCGGCGAAATATCCAGCAAAGAGCAAACTAACTCCCTTAATTTTTCGTTGAAATCAAATAAAAATTTCGCAGGCTTTTCATAAAACGGACGAAAATCATCTTCATAATACTCAAAAAAAGGAGTGGAATTGTAAGCCGAAACAATGGCATTCCAGTGCAAATGCCACCAATTGCCATGTTCGGCAATACGAATGTCTTTGGTCGGACATTTCAGCGAAACGGGTTTGACAATCGGAATGCTCAGCGTCTGACAGCCATTCGCTGAGGCAATGACGCAACGGTTTCGATACGTCTGTTTGATGTAGTTGCAATGCGCCTCAATCGTTGCTTGCGGATGCCGGCACATCTGCATGTAATATTCCACCGGAGCCAGATAAGCCGTTGATAGAAGGACGGTTCTTATCATTATCTATTCCTTGCTCGGTAGCCTGAAAATTCGGTTCCACCGGATTCCGCCATCAAACAAACCACGGTCTTTGTCGGTTGACAACCAAATCAAAATCGGTTTCCCTACGATATGGTCTTCCGGAACAAATCCCCACGAACGCGAATCCTGCGAATTGTGCCGGTTATCGCCCATCATAAAATAATAATCGTACTTAAAAGTATAGGTAGTTGCCGGATTTCCGTTTATCAGTATTTGATTATCTTTTATCTGCAAGGAATTTTCTTCATAAGCTTCAATACAACGGGAATAAAGCGCCAGATTTTTATCATTCAATTCTACAGTCGCTCCTTTACGCGGTATCCAAACAGGACCGTAATTATCTCGCGACCAGCCTAAAGAATCAACAAACGGATAAACAGTATTTATGTTAGTGTACCCTTCAAAAGTATAGTATTTTTCAAAAGTACTGTCAGGTTCAATATGAATAGAGCGCGCCCACCCGTCTTTTTCTAATTTTTGTAAAGCGGTTTTTGTTAATGGAATGTGATACACCGGATTATAAGAACCTTCTGCATTTTTTTCTATTCCAGTCAGTTGAAAGATATAAGATGCATCTTGAATATTGTTAACCAACATTCTATCATCCATGCTTACGTCTAATGTCCGAAGTTGTCTGTCAGACAGAAGATTACCTTGTGTTTCTACAAAGTAATTGAACTCTGCGCTTTTAGGCAATGTCAATTGTGTTCCATTGATATAAACTTCATTACTAATGATTTGAAGAGAATCGCCAGGCAGACCGATGCACCGTTTGACATAATTTTCCCGCCTGTCAACCGGACGATAAACAATATCGCCAAACAGCTCTTTATCCGAACAGACACGCTCTCTCCCATATTTCCTTACCGAGTAGTAATAATCCTCGTTCGACGGGCTTTTTAATGCTACCGTATCTCCTGCCGGATAATTGAATACAACAATATCGTTGCGTTGCACCTGCCCCAAGCCTTTCAGCCGTTTATAACCCCAACGAGGCCAGTCGATGTATGATTTTGTATTGATAACAGGGAAAGTATGCTGAACCAGCGGAAACGACAGCGGCGTGTTCGGAACACGGGGCCCATAACTTAATTTGTTCACCATCAGATAGTCGCCCACCAAAAGAGATTTTTCAAGGGAAGAACTGGGAATTTTATACATCTGGAAAATAAACAGATTGATGATATAGACCGCTACCAACGCAAAAACAATCGCATCAACCCATTCGGCGACTTTTTTCAAGGATTTGTTCTTGGGATTTTTCCAAGCTCCCCAGGGAATAAATTTGGAAATATAAATATCAAATATCACAGGTATCCCGAGTAAAAGCCAATAATTTCCATCCCAAACAATGAAAGCGAGATAGAGGACAGTGACAATGGAAAAAAATATCCACTGGTTTTTTGTTACTTTCTTCATTATTATTTTTTATTAAAAATCCAACATATCATTCATACTCAAAAATCCTTTTTTCCCCTTCACAAATTCGGCTGCCAAAACAGCGCCCAAAGCAAGTCCCCTCCGGTTTTTAGCATTGTGCTGAATGCGTATCGTATCAACCTCCGAGTCATAGATGACTTCGTGAATGCCGGGAACTTCGCCTTCTCTTTTCGACTGAATTAATAAATCTTCGCTTGCTCCTTCCGAGCCTTCTTTCCATCGCTTTTTCCGGTCGATATTTTCCAGAATATTTCCGGCTAAAGAAATTGCAGTTCCGCTCGGCGAATCCAATTTATGGATATGATGAACTTCTTCCATTCGGACATCATAAGCCGGAAAATTATTCATTATTTCAGCCAGGTATTTATTGAGGGCAAAAAAGATATTCACTCCGATACTGTAATTCGATGCATAAAAAAAAGTTTGATTTCCTTTCGTGCAAAGATCTTTAATTTCATCCCAACGGTCTAACCACCCGGTGGTTCCGGCTACAACCGGAATATTTCGTTCAAAACATTTCCGGTAATTATCGAAAGCGCTTTGCGGCTGTGAAAACTCAATGGCTACATCTGCCGAAAGAAATTGCGGCGAATCAAAATCACCCTGATTGTCGATATCAATAACGGAAACAATTGCGTGCCCGCGTTCCCTGGCGATTTCTTCAATCGTATGCCCCATTTTGCCGTAACCAATCAATGCTATCTTCATACAGATGTTTATGAAATTAATTTGCAAAGATACAGATTATTTTTTGCCCGAAAGAAAATTTTATGTAGTTTTGCCCGAAATATATAAATTATTGACCTGTGAGAACACAATTCTATGTATATTGTTTAGCGGCTGTATTATTAGCCTTTTCGTGTGGAAAACAGACGAAGCAACCAGCCCGTTTCCAATCTTTCGATGACGGATGGAAATTTCATTCGGGTGAACCGGCTGGCGTTGCCGATGTGAAATTCGACGACAGCCAGTGGAAATCGTTGGATTTACCTCATGACTGGAGCGTTGAACTTCCTTTTTCCAAAGAGAACGGTACGATCGCTTCCGCGCAAAAAGTCGGAGGAACGGGTTGGTACCGGAAAGTTTTTACGCTGCAACCTGCACAGGATAAAAAACGGATTCAACTTTATTTCGAAGGCGCCTATATGGAAACGGAAGTTTGGGTGAATGGCAGGAAAGCAGATTACCACCCTTACGGATACACTTCTTTTTTCTGTGATATCACTCCCTATTGCAATCCTGCGGGAAAAGAAAATACCTTAGCCGTCAAGGTCAACAGTCCTGGAAAAAACAGCCGTTGGTATGCCGGAGCCGGTATTTACCGTCATGTTTGGATGGTCACTACCGACCGCCTGCATTTCGACAATTGGGGAGTCGCTATTACAACGCCTTCTGTTTCGGAAGATAAGGCGATAGTCAATGTTTCGGCGGACGTTATCAATGAAACGGAAACTTCGCAGGCGTTTGACGTAACAATTCAACTGAAAGATAATAACGGAACAATTGCCGGAGAGAAAACCGTACATTCGGATGTGTTGGATGCAGGAGCAAAATCAACCCTCAATGAAGAGATAGAGATAATAGACCCCGCTTTGTGGTCGGTCGATTCCCCAGTGTTATATACAGCTGTCGTTTCCATTAAAACCGAAAACGAGCTGAGGGATGAAATAACCGAATCATTTGGAATTAGAAGTATATCGTTTGAGTCCGGAAAAGGATTTTTGCTGAACGGCAATCCGTTGAAATTGAGAGGCGGATGTATTCATCAGGACAACGGATTATTAGGCGTTGCCTCCATCGACCGGGCGGAAGAGCGAAAAGTGGAATTGCTGAAAGCCAACGGATTCAACGCCGTGAGATGCGCCCACAATCCGCCTGCGCCGAAATTCCTCGAAGCCTGCGACCGGCTGGGATTGTTAGTCATCGACGAGGCTTTCGATCAGTGGCAGAAGCAGAAAAATCCTGACGATTATCACCGCTTCTTCGATGAATGGCACGAAAAAGACTTGGCTTCTATGGTCAGGCGCGACCGGAATCATCCTTCCATTATTATGTGGAGCATCGGCAATGAGATTCCCGAAAGAGCCGATTCGTTGGGAGTAGCGATTGCAAAGGAATTGAAATCCATTGTGCGTAAATACGATACAACCCGTCCGGTGACGGCGGCAATCAATGATTTTTGGGATAATCCGAACTTGAAATGGAAAAACGATTCGGAGCGGGCATTCTCAAACCTGGATGTTTGCGGATATAATTATATGTGGAAAGAATACGAAAATGATATGAAATCGTTTCCCGACCGCATCATTTGGGGTTCCGAGTCTTTTCCGTTTGAACGGGCGATAAATTGGGATTTGGTTGAAAAATACCCCAATGTGGCAGGCGATTTTGTTTGGACAGCCATTGATTATCTTGGCGAATCGGGGATTGGTCATGCGGTGGAAATGAAAAAAGGCGACAAAGAACCTCCGTTGTTTCTTGATTGGCCTTGGTTTAATGCCTGGTGTGGCGATATTGATATTTGCGGAAATAAAAAGCCGCAATCTTTGTTGCGCGAAGTATTGTGGGGTGAAAGTAAAATAACGATGACAGTGCATAAACCATTGCCGGACAGTTGTTATGAAAGTGTTAGCTATTGGGGATGGAGGCAGGAATATCCGGAATGGAATTGGGCGGGACAGGAAGGCAAACCAATAGATGTAAGACTGTTTACGCGCTATCCCGCTGTCCGGTTGTACCTAAATGACAAGCTATTGGAAGAAAAGGCAGTTTCAATGAAAAATAATGATAAAACGAAATACACGGCGTTGTTTCAAGTCAACTATCAACAGGGAGAATTGAAAGCGGTAGGATTGGAGAATGGGGAAGAAAAAGAAAGCGTTATCCTGCGTACCACCGGAGCGCCGGCAAAAATCAGGCTGACGGCAGATCGTACACAGCTTGAAGTCACGAGAAATGATTTGTCGTACATTCAGATAGAATTGGTTGACGAAGAAGGGCTAACCGTTCCTGATGCCGATTGTCGGGTACAATTATCAATCTCCGGTCCGGGTGAAATAGCAGCCTCCGGCAATGCATCGCCGACAGACATGGATAGTTTTCGTTCACTGACGCCGAAAACATTTCACGGGAAAGCGCTGGCAATTGTTCGTCCGACTGGAAAAGACGGGATAATTGTCCTGAAAGCGGTTGCCGATGGATTACCCGAAGCTTCGGTTGAAATAAATGCGAAAAGAGAACTTTTTTAAAGAAAATTTATTAAAATTTATTTATCATGCAGACAAACTCCCGCTATGCAGGTTTAACCGATGCACAAGTCCTTGAAAGTCGTACACAATACGGTGAAAACAGTTTAACTCCTCCCGAAAAAGAACCGTTGTGGCGAGAGTTTCTGGAAAAATTCACTGAGCCGATTATCGTCATTCTGTTGGTGGCATTGGCTTTATCAATAGGAGTATCGTGCTATGAGTATTTTTCCGGACATTCCGGTTTGAGCATCTTCCTTGAGCCTGCGGGCATTTTGGTTGCCGTACTTTTAGCTACTGTCGTCGGTTTCTTTTTTGAATTAAGCGCCAACAAAAAATTTGAAGTGCTCAACAAAGTGAACGACGATGTTTTGGTGCGGGTGATTCGCAACGGCAACGTCTGTCAAATTTTCAAAAGGGAAGTCGTAGTTGAAGATATTGTGATTCTCGAAACAGGCGAGGAAGTCCCTGCCGACGGCGAACTGTTGGAAGCCGTTTCGCTGCAGATCAACGAATCTACGCTTACCGGCGAACCTGTCGTCAGAAAAACCGTTAATCCTGCCGATTTCAAAGTTGACGCTACCTATCCGTCTAACTGTGTCCTGAAAGGAACGACCGTTGTTGACGGGCATGGCATGATGCGGGTCGTCAAAGTCGGCGACGCCACCGAATACGGCAAAGTATATGAAGGCGCACAGATTGACAGCAGTGTGAAAACGCCGCTCAACCAGCAATTAGACCGGTTAGCCGGCTTGATTACGAAAGCAAGCTACGGCATAGCTATTTTCATCTTTATTGGGCGTTTAATCAGTTATTTTATCAGCGCCGGCGGTTTGCACGTTGCAGATTGGATTTTTTTCGGCAGTTACGTGCTTAATACCATTATGATAGGCGTTACGATTATTGTGGTTGCCGTTCCCGAAGGATTGCCGATGAGCGTTACTTTAAGTCTGGCATTGAGTATGAAACGGATGCTTTCGACCAACAATCTTGTCCGCAAGATGCATGCCTGCGAAACGATGGGCGCTACTACTGTCATCTGTACGGACAAAACCGGTACGCTCACGCAAAACCAGATGAAAGTATGGAACCACGACTTTTATGATTTTCAAGATTCATCAGACATTATATATGAAGGAATCGCCGTTAATTCAACCGCTTATCTCGATTTTTCAGACCCCGGCAAAATTAAAGCATTGGGAAATCCAACCGAAGGCGCCTTGTTGCTCTGGTTGCACGAGAACAATGTTAATTACCTGACTTTGCGGGAAAATACGGAAATTGTCGAACAATTGACTTTTTCGACCGAACGTAAATACATGGCGACGATTGTCAATTCGCCTTTGCTCAAGAAAAAGGTACTGTATGTAAAAGGGGCGCCGGAAATCGTACTCGATTTGTGTAAAACCATTCCTGTTGCAAGGGAAGAGATACATAAACAACTGCTTGAATATCAAAATAAAGCGATGCGAACGTTAGGGCTTGCCTGGCAAATTATTGACGATGATACGGTTTATATTCACGAAGGCAAATTGCAGAATACCAATCTCACGTTTACAGGCATTGTCGCTATTTCCGACCCTGTCCGCGCCGATGTTCCGGAAGCTGTAAAAACTTGTATCAGCGCTGGTATCAATATCGTTATTGTTACAGGCGATACGCCCGGCACAGCAAAAGAAATCGGTCGCCAGATCGGTTTGTGGAAGGAGAATGAACCGGAATCGCATCATCTGACCGGAACTGAATTTGCGGCGATGGATGATAAGACATTGCTGGAGCGTATTTTGGATTTAAAAATCATGTCGCGCGCCCGCCCGATGGACAAACAGCGTTTAGTTCGATTATTGCAGCAAAAAGGACAGGTCGTTGCCGTAACCGGCGATGGCACAAACGATGCGCCTGCCTTAAACGCCGCGCAAGTAGGGCTTTCGATGGGCGACGGCACTTCGGTCGCCAAAGAAGCAAGCGATATTACCATTGTCGATAACTCGTTCGCCAGTATTTCGCGGGCTGTCTTATGGGGACGTTCGCTGTATCAAAACATTCAGCGATTCATTCTTTTCCAGTTGACTATCAACGTGGCGGCTTGTATTATCGTGTTGATTGGAGCATTTCTTGGCACGGAATCACCGTTGACCGTCACGCAAATGCTTTGGGTGAACCTGATTATGGACACGTTTGCCGCTGTGGCGCTGGCTTCGCTTCCCCCGAACGAAAAAGTGATGCAAAACAAACCGCGAAAAACTACCGGTTTTATTATCACTAAACCGATGTGGAAAAGTGTTTTAGGAGTAGGGATATTCTTTGTAATCTTACTGTTCGGATTATTGCAGTACTTCAAACACGCCGATATAACCGCTTTGAAAGAATTTAGCCTGATTGAATTTGGGAAAACCTTCTTCAATTTCGAAAGCGGCAATGGATTATCGACTTACGAATTATCCCTTTTCTTTACGATATTCGTCATGCTCCAATTCTGGAACATGTTCAATGCCAAAGCGTTTATGACCGGAAAATCAACTTTTGCATCTATCGGCAAATGCAGCGGATTCCTGCTGATAGCCCTCGTAATTCTTGTTGGTCAATGGCTGATTGTCACCATTGGCGGAAAAATGTTCAATGTTGAGCCATTGAAACTTGCGGATTGGGCGATTATTATTGTCGCTACTTCATTGGTACTGTGGATTGGAGAGATTATAAGACTGGTTAAGAAATGAGGGGGGTCACTCTAAGGAATGAACAACCAATCCTGAACGCAACTTCGGTTCAAACCATGTCGTTTTCGGCGGCATAATATTTCCCGTATCGGCAATATCAATCAACTGCTTCATAGAAACCGGATAAAGAGCCAGAGCGACCGCCATTTCCCCGCTATCGACGCGGCGTTTCAGTTCTTCCAGTCCGCGCAAACCGCCCACAAAATCAATGCGTTTATCGGTACGCAGGTCTTTAATTCCTAAAATCCGGTCGAGAATCAGGTTGGAGGAAATCGTAACATCTAAAACGCCAATCGGGTCTTGGTCGTTGTACATCCCCTGTTTAGCGTCAAGCGAATACCATTGCTTGTCGAGGTACAGGGAGAAATTATGCAGTTGTGCCGGATGATAGACGGTTTCACCTTTGGGCGTCACATGGAAATTTTCGCTCAGCTTACGGAGAAATTCTTCCTTGCTCAAACCGTTCAAATCTTTCATTACGCGGTTGTAATCCATAATTCTTAACTGACCGGCAGGAAAACAAACCGCCATAAAATAATTGTATTCTTCCTTACCGGTATGATTCAGATTTTGTTTGGCTTTCTCTGCGCCGACCAAAGCTGCGGCAGCCGAACGGTGATGCCCGTCGGCGATATATAAATAAGGAATTTTCGCAAACAGCTCTGTAATTTTACGGATAGTTTCCGGATTATCAATAATCCAAAACTCATGTTCGATTCCGTCTCTAAACATAAAATCATATTCGGACGCTTTTTTTACCGTTTTCTGCACGATGGCATCCAATTCGGGATTATCGGGATAAGCAAAGAAAACCGGTTCCAAATTGGCATTGTTAATACGGACGTGTTTCATGCGGTCTTCTTCCTTGTCTTTGCGGGTCAGTTCATGCTTTTTGATTTTACCGCTCAGGTAATCATCGACATACGAAGCGACTACCAGACCGTATTGCGTGCGTCCGTTCATGGTTTGGGCATAAACGTAGTAACATTCTTTTTTGTCTTGCACTAACCAGCCTTTTTCCTGAAACTTGCGAAAATTTTCCGCCGCTTTTTCATACACTTCGGGAGCATGTTCATCGGTTCCTGCCGGAAAATCAATCTCCGGCTTGATGATGTGATACAGCGATTTTTCATTTCCTTTCGCTTCTTCGCGCGCCTCTTCGGAGTTCAGCACATCATACGGACGTGAAGCGACTTCTATTACGTATTCTTGGGGAGGACGTATTCCTCTGAATGGTTTGACTGTTGCCATAATTTATAGTTTTATTTTTCTCTTTCGTGGATATATATCTATTTTTCTTTTTCCAATTTACAAATATTGCGCATCTGTATGATTGTTGCCTATGTATGTTACAATGTATTTATCCGCTTTTTGTAGAAAAAAGATATAGTAAGATGTATGTCTGTTCTTTCGTATGGTAATGTATTTTGTATATTTACCATAAATTTTTCTGCGATATTGTGGATGTCGAGGGATTAATAGTGGTAATGACAATTCTATTTTGCCTCGTAAATCAATAACATATTCTTTGGCAGATTCCCTAAAACCAAAATAACCATTTTCATATAGTATGTCCACCAAATGATTGAGATATTCTGAAACTTTTGGAGCATAAAGAATAGTTATCATAACGCCACGTATTCTTTAGCATCAAATAGTTCGTCGATATGAATACACGCTCTTCTCACAAGTTCGTCTCCTGTGATACATTGTTTTTCCAACGTTTCAAATTCAGTATCAACTTCATTAAAATTGCTTTCATTTTCTTCAAATTCAACAAATCTCAATGTATGAAGACGCTTTATCAACTGTTTTGAACCTCTTGCTTTATCATTTATCTTAACTGTAATCATTACCGTATTTTTACATTTTGCAAATATAGTACTTTTTTTGATATTGTGTACTGCTTTCAATAATTTCCCAAAAAATATGTACCTTTTATGGAATAATCAGAACAACGATTACACCGATGTTGATTACACTTTTTCCGATGAATTATGCGAATACGAGCGAACTGAGACCAATAGCAAATCTTTATTATTAATTGTTAATTTTATTTAAATATTGCTATTTTTGGTACTATGTAATACAAGGTATTGTTTTATTCCATATCTTTGCACCACCAATAAATAATAACACAAAGAAATGAATGCAGATAATGTAAAATCTCAAATGCGGAAAGGAATCCTGGAATATTGCATTCTGCTGATTCTGAATCGCCAAAAGGCTTATGCCAACGACATCATTCTGTTGCTGCAGGAAGCGCGGCTGATCGTCGTAGAGGGAACATTGTATCCTTTGTTGACACGGTTAAAAAACACAGAATTATTAACCTATCAATGGATAGAATCGAATCAGGGACCTCCGCGTAAATACTACGAACTTACTTCCAAAGGCGAACAATTTCTGTCGGAGTTGGAGCAAGGCTGGAATGAAATTGAAAATACGATTAATCATTTGAAAGAATTATAAAAATAAAAGGATATGAAAAAGACAATAACTGTAAATCTCAACGGCAGAGTATTTACCATAGACGAAGACGCTTACCGGTTGTTGGATAATTACCTGAACAACCTTCAGATTTATTTTCGGAAAGAAGAAGGAGCTTCGGAAATTATTACCGATTTTGAAGCGCGAATAGAAGAATTGTTCAGTGAAAAAACACGCATGGGTTATCAGGTTATTACCATTGAGCAGGTAGAAGAAGTGATTGCCCGCGTGGGTAAACCCTGCGATTTTGCCGAGCAGGAAAACGCGGAGGAAAAAGAAAAAGAAGAGAAACAAACCTGCTTTACCGAGTCCGCAGATGGAAAAAAGAAATTTTACCGCAACGTGGACGACAAAATGTTCGGCGGCGTTTGTTCCGGCGTTGCCGCCTATTTTGGTTGGGACGTGCTGGCAGTGCGGATCATATCTATCGTCCTCCTGTTTGCTACTTCGTTTTGGATTGTCCCGTTTTATCTGGTTGCATGGATTGTTTTCCCCGGTGCGCTGACGGCAGAAGAAAAATTGCAGATGCAAGGCAAACCCATTACGGTTGAAAATATCGGGAAAATCGTTGCCGCCGCAAAAGAAACGCTAACGCCTGCCAGGAATAAAGGATGTTTAGCCGGATTTATCGACTTGTGTGTAGGTTTGATGAAAGTAATCCTGATTGGGCTGGGATGTTTGATCGTCTTACCGCTATTGCTGGTTTTGATTGCAGTAATTATTTCCTTAGTTGCCGCATTGTTCGGCGTAAGCGGAGGTTTGTTGGGCGCATTGCCTGCCTTTATAATAGCTGATCATTCAATCTTGGCGGCAACTGCTTTTCTTTTTGTATTAGGCATACCTGTTTTTGCTTTGATTTATGCGATTATTTCACATTTTGCCAAATTGAATCCGTTGAACAGGGCGGTGAAATGGACATTCCTTATCTTATGGATACTTGCTTTGATTATAATGTTTTCTTCCGGATTTCGTTTTTATAATATTGATTTTTTCAGGGATTGGAACTGGAAATGGCCGGAAATATCTAATTATCACTAAATTAAGGAATAAAACCAGTATGGCATTAATAAAATCAGTACGGGGATTTACCCCGAAAATAGGGGAGAATGTGTATTTAGCCGATAACGCTACTGTTATCGGCGACGTGATTATTGGCGACGATTCGAGCATCTGGTTCAATACCGTTTTGCGAGGCGACGTAAATTCAATACGAATCGGGAAGCGGGTGAATATTCAGGACGGAACGGTGGTTCACACCCTGTATGAAAAATCGGTTGCCGAGATTGGCGACGACGTCAGCATCGGGCATAATGTCACGATTCACGGAGCGAAAATTGAAGCCGGCGCCCTGATAGGCATGAATGCGGTAGTGCTGGATCATGCGGTGGTCGGCGAAGGCGCTTTGATTGCCGCCGGCTCGGTGGTTCTCAGCGGGACACAAGTTGAAGCCGGCAGTATTTATGGCGGAACGCCGGCTAAGTTCATCAAGAAAATCGATCCGGAGCAGGCGAAGGAAATCAATCAGAAGATTGCACGGAATTATTTGATGTATGCGGGGTGGTATAAGTGAGTTTAAAAATATATCCATTTTTTATGTAGGTTTATTTTGCAGAATAAAAAAAACATTATATCTTTTCACCGTTATATAAAGATGGTTGCAGGTCTATCTGCAAAAAATTACATAAAAACAAAGGAAACATAAAGAGAAAGCCGTCATTATATTTTGATGGCTTTTATTTTTTAACACAATAACTATGACTAAAAAAACGGGTTGAATCTTTTTTTGATACACTATTTTTTAAAACGATTTGAGACGTTACGATTTAAAGGTAATCTTTTTTCTTGTTTCCCTATTTTTTGATGCGGTTGCCCTGAAAAATAGCAGCGATTCCGGTTAAGAAAAAAATAGCGCCGCAAACTTTTTCTTAACCTAAATATTGCCAATTTCATAACTTCAAATAAATTTACTACTTTTGCATTTATGCAATTGTAATTTATTATTGTTATGAATATAATGCGAAAACTGCCCATTGGCATACAGGATTTTGAAAAATTGCGTAGAGACAACTGTGTTTATGTAGATAAGACGCAATATGTTTATCAGTTGGTACAAACGAGCAGCCCCTATTTTCTTGGTCGCCCGCGCAGGTTTGGAAAGAGTTTGTTTCTTTCTACACTCAAAGCCTATTTTGAAGGGAAAAAAGAACTTTTTGAAGGTCTGAAAATTGTCGAACTTGAAAAAGAATGGACGCAGTATCCTGTTTTTTATTTGGATTTTAATGTCGGATTGCTGATAAACGCCAAAAATGTAGCAGAGCGTCTAAACGTTAAACTCACAGAACTTGAACGATTGTGGGGAAAAAGAACGGATACCGACGATTTGGCAAGCCGTTTTGAAGCAGTCATTAGAAACGCTTGCGAACAGACGGGACAAAGAGTAGTCGTTCTTATCGACGAATATGATAAGCCATTGACAAATACAATGGACGACCCAACAGCAAACGAAGAAATCAGGACTTTACTGAAATCATTTTACGGAGTATTAAAAAGCGCAGACACTTATTTGCGATTTGTTTTTATTACGGGCGTAACAAAATTTTCAAAGGTCAGTATTTTCAGCGACTTAAATCAACTTACTGATATAAGTTTGGATAAACAATTCGCAGAGATTTGCGGTATTTCCGAGCCTGAATTATTACAAATTTTTCAACTTGAAATTCAGGCATTAGCAGATTCAAATAATCTGACTTACGAGCAAGCATTTGCCGGACTCAAAAAACGTTATGACGGCTACCATTTTGCCAAAGTGAGCGCCGACATTTACAATCCGTTTAGCGTGTTAAATACTTTTGCCAAGTTGGATTTTGCTTATTACTGGTTCGCCACAGGCACGCCGACTTTCTTAGCAAAAGAACTGAAAAATCAAAATTATGATATTCGCAAGTTTGATAATGACATTACGATAGAGGCAAATTCAGTAATGGATTACAGAGTAGAAAATCAAAATCTCATACCTTTGCTTTATCAAACCGGTTATTTGACGATAAAAGAATATAAACAAGATAAAGATGCTTTTGTTTTGGGATTTCCAAACGAAGAGGTAAAATACGGTTTTTTGAACGAACTTTTACCTGCATTTGTACGCACGCCAATCGCAACAGGCAAATTTTCTGTTATAGAGTTCTTGCAACAAATAGAAGACAATGATATTGACGGTTTTATGACTTCTCTAAAAGCATTTTTCGCCGACATTCCCTACGATGCAATTGAACAAAAAAATCGCAATGAGCAATATTTTCAACATATTTTCTATTTGCTTTTCACGTTGATGGGACAGTTTGTGCAAACCGAAGTAAAAAACAGCAGAGGTAGAGCCGATGCCGTTGTAAAAACAGCCGATAATATTTACGTTTTTGAGTTCAAAATGGACGACAATGCTACCGCTGAAGATGCCCTCGCACAAATTAACAGCAAGGATTACGCAATTCCATACATTGCCGACCACAAAAAAATTGTGAAAATCGGCGTAGAATTTTCGCAAACAGAACGTGGAATAAAACGTTGGCTGATAGAATAAAAACACCCGCTATTCAAACATCTTCTCATAAATCTTACCCGTAGCGCCAATGTTGCCGCAAACGTACTCTTTGGCATTTTCCCCTGCTTCCCGCAATAAATTGCCGTAAGCAAGAAAATCATTCATCCGTGAAGAAAATTCTTCCTCATTTGCCACAGCGATAGCGCCACGGCAGGCAATTAATTCTTTCGCTTCTTTGAATTTATGATAATTAGTCCCAAACATAACGGGGATGCCGTAAACGGCTGCTTCGAGCACATTGTGGATTCCCTTTCCAAATCCGCCGCCGACGTATGCCAAATCGCCATAACGATAAATGGACGAGAGCAATCCGATACAGTCAATAATCAGACAACCGGCGTCGCCAAACGAGTTTTCATTTGCTTGTGAATACCGTACGGCCGGACGGGTGAGACCGCTTTTCAACGCTTCGATTCGTTGCTCGCCAATTTCATGCGGAGCGATAATCAATTTGATTTCAGGATGCTGATTGAAATACGGAAGAAGTATTGCCTCGTCGTTCAGCCACGTACTGCCGGCAACAAAAACCGGACTTTTTTCGCCTTCCGTCCGATTCAAAAACTTTTCGACGACCGGCAATTCTTTTCGCTGTCCGGCAATTTCATATACGCGGTCGAAGCGCGTATCGCCGGTAATGCTAACGTTCGTATGATTGAACCGTTTCAACAGTTCCAGCGACTGCTGATCCTGCACAAAAAACCAGTTGAAATTATTCAGAACTTTCCGGTAACGATAAGCATACCAGCGGAAAAAAATCTGCTTCGGACGAAAGATTGCTGAAATAATATAAATAGGAATATGGAAATGCTTCAATTGATTCAGGTAATTCATCCAAAATTCGTACTTGATAAAAACCGCCATCGTTGGTTTCACCAACAGCAGGAATTTTCGGGCATTCCAATAATGGTCGAAAGGGAGGTAACAAACAATATCCGCTCCGGAGTAATTCTTCCGTACTTCGTAGCCGGAAGGCGAAAAAAACGTCAACAGGATTTTATACTCCGGTTTTTCCTGCCGTATTTTTTCAATCAAGGGGCGTCCCTGCTCAAATTCCCCTAATGATGCAGCATGAAACCAAATATAAGGTGCATTCGGTTCCAATTGTTTTTTCAGAATAGTGAATGTTTCCTTTTGTCCGGCTAACATTTTTTTCGCCTTTTTGTTGAAAGGGGCGACTAACCTGACAGCAAGCGAATAGAGAACAATTGCGATATAATACATGAAAGGACTATGAATTATAAATTATGAATTATAAAAAAACTCTCAACTTTTAACTTTCAACTCATTAACGGCTTTTTCCAATCGTTTGATCGTTTCCTCTTTGCCGATTATTTCCGTAATAGCGAAAAGATGCGGCCCTTTGGATTCGCCTATCAGCGCCAGGCGAAGCGGGTGCATAATATCGCCGGTGTGATAGCCGCTCGCCTCAATCCACGACATGACTGCCGCTTCGGTTGCCGGCGCAGAAAAATCATCAACAGCCTGTAAAACCGAAATCAATTCCTGCATCTTTTCAGCAGAATCTTCTTTCCACCGTTTGCTTACGCTCTTTTCATCATACGAGCAAGGCGCTGTAAAAAAGAAAACCGATTGATCCCATAATTCGTTTGTCGAATGAATCCTGTCTTTGATCAATCCGGCTACTTTAACTGTTTGATTCCAAGTCGCATGAATTTTGTTTTCTTCCAGAACCGGAAGTAACAACTTTGCTATTTCTTCGTCGGATTTGGATTGGATGTAGTGGCGATTGAACCATTCGCCTTTTTTGTAATCAAACTTTGCTCCGTTTTTGCTGCACTTTTCCAGCGAGAACAAATCGATAAGTTCTTCCAAAGAAAGTATTTCGCGGTCGTCGCCCGGATTCCAGCCCAGCAAGGCAAGAAAATTCAACAGCGCTTCCGGCAAATAGCCGGCTTCGCGATACCCCGACGATGTTTCCCCTGTTTTCGGATCACGCCATTGCAAGGGAAAGACAGGAAATCCCAGCCGGTCGCCGTCGCGCTTGCTCAATTTCCCGTTTCCTTCGGGCTTGAGCAGCAAAGGCAAGTGAGCAAACGCCGGTTGCGTATCTTCCCATCCAAAATATTGGTATAAAATGACATGCAAAGGAGCTGAAGGCAACCACTCTTCGCCGCGAACGACATGCGTAATTTCCATCAGGTGGTCGTCCACAATATTGGCTAAATGATAAGTCGGCAATCCGTCGGAGGATTTGTACAACACTTTATCGTCGATAATGGACGAATTTACGCTGATTTCCCCCCGAATCAAATCCGAAACGCGAATCACTTGATCGGGTTCGATACGGATTCTGACGGTGTATGATTTGCCGGCTTCTATCAGCAACCGGATTTCTTCGGGAGATAAAGTCAACGAGTTGCGCATGGACAAACGGGTCGAAGCATCGTATTGAAAATTCGGGATTTCGGCTCGCTTCGCCTCCAATTCTTCCGGTGTATCGAACGCGATATATGCCAACTGATTCGCCAGTAATTGATCTACATATTGTTTATAAATAGCTTTCCGTTCCGACTGTCGGTAAGGGCCATACTTACCGCCGACATGCGGACCTTCGTCAAAAGTGATTCCTATCCAGTCGAGCGATTGGATGATGTAGTCTTCCGCGCCGGGAACAAAACGTTGGGAATCGGTGTCTTCGATTCGGAGGATGTAATCGCCTCCGTGTTTTTTTGCAAAAAAATAGTTATATAAAGCCGTTCGAACCCCTCCGATATGGAGTGGGCCGGTCGGACTTGGTGCGAAACGAACCCTGATTTTTTGATTCAACATACTATAAAATGATAATTTTTTGCAAAAGTACGTATATTTCTTTTTTTTTTACTAAATTTAGCGAAATTTATTGAAGGTATGAAAAAGAAATCATTGGCGAGAAATGGATATATCTATTTCATTATCGTAGGATTATTAATCCTGTTCTTTTTTCCTCACGAAGGAAAATTCAGGTATTCTTTTGTTGAAGGACGACCCTGGCAATACGGTTTGTTGATTGCTCCGTTTGATTTTCCCATTTATAAGACCGACGCTGAGATCAAAAGCGAGCAAGATTCCATTGAAGCTCAATCGCTGCTTTATTTTCAGCGAAATGAAGAAACCGTAAACCTGCAAATGCAGCGATTCAACGAAAATTTTAAGCAGTTTTATTCTGTTCCCCGCGCTCCGGATTATAAAAAATACTTAGACGATATATTTACAAAGATTTATGATACAGGTATAATGAGTGCAAGCGATTATCAAAGTTTACAAGACCGCCGTTATACCCGTTTGATGGTTTTGCGCGATAACATGGCGGAACCTCACGCCGTGAAAGAGTTTTATACGATACGGACTGCTTATTCTTTTTTGACGGATAATTGTCCGCCTTCGCTGGAAGTGGAAGAATTGCGTAAATTGGCGCCGGACGATTATCTACATGAAAATCTGGGGTATGATAGCGTAACGACTGAGAAAGTCAGACAGGACTTGCTCCGGAAAATATCCCCTTCTAACGGAATGGTGCAATCGGGTGAAAAAATTATTGACAGGGGAGAGATTATTGATGGAACAATTTATAATATACTTCGTTCGTTGAAGTTAAACTACGATAAACAGGCAGGAACAGTAAACCGGCAAGTTGGATTGTGGGTGGGAACTGTAATTATTATCGGGAGCTTAATCGCCTGTTATTTTTTCTATTTCTATTATTTCCGGAAAAAAATTTATGAAAAAAGGAAAGACGTTATTTTCTCCCTTTTCATGGTAACGCTTTTCACGATTTTAACGGAAATCGGCGTTACTTACGATTTTTTCAATGCCTATATTATTCCGTATGCCATCATTCCGATTATTGTCCGCACTTTCTTTGATTCGCGGACAGCGCAAGCGACTCATTTGGTGACGATTCTCATTTGTTCGTTATTAGTTCCGCTCTCTTTCGAATTTGTGCTGATGCAATTGATTGTCTGTTGGGTTGCTTTGTATGCGCTGAAAGATTTATCGCAGCGTTCCGAACTGATGAAATGCGCGTTGTTAATTTTTGCTGCCTATATACTGGTTTATTTTGGTTTGCTGTTGTTTCAGGAAGGAAATTTTTCAAAGATCGACCAGCGTATGCTTATCTTTTTCGGCATCAATTTTCTTTTTGTCTTGTTTGCCTATCCTTTTATTTATATCCTTGAAAAAGTTTTCGGATATATTTCCAATATAACGCTGGTGGAACTTTCGGATATAAATGCGGAACTTTTGAGGCAACTGTCTGAAAGCTGTCCGGGCACCTTTCAACATTCGCTTCAGGTTTCCATGCTGGGGGTTGCGGCGGCGACGAAAGTAGAAGCTAATCCGCAATTGATTCGTACGGGAGCTTTGTACCACGATTTGGGAAAGATGAAAAATCCTCATTTTTTTATAGAAAACAAAATCGAGGGACACGATCCTCATGAAGACCTGAGTTTTGAACAAAGCGCACGGATTATTACCGACCATGTTCCTGAAGGAGTGAAAATAGCTGCTAAAAACAACCTTCCGCAATCCATCATCAAATTTATCCGGACGCATCACGGGAAGGGGAAAGCCAAGTATTTCTATAATTCGTTCCGCAATCAATTTCCGGGCGAGAATATTGATGAAGACGCTTTTACGTATGCAGGAGAAAATCCCGATACAAAAGAAACGGCAATCCTGATGATGGCAGATTCGGTAGAAGCGGCTTCCCGAAGTTTGAAAGACTATACCGAAGAGTCGATCCGCAGTCTGGTTAACCGGATTGTTGACACGCAGCTTGCCGAAGGTTTGCTGAATGAAGCTCCCTTGACATTTCAGAATATTACCGATATTAAAAATGTATTTGTCGAGCGGTTGTTATCGGTCTATCATTCGCGGATTGTTTATCCGGAACTGACCCCTAAATCACCTGAAGGGGACTTTGCCTCAGCGAAATAAGAGAAATCATTACTCTAACTTCCTCTTTAGGATGTTATTGTAACAATAAACTATAAATTATGAAATTAGATTGAATCTTATTTCGTCAACTCCGCAATTTGTTGATAAACAGTCCTGAGCATCTCTATCTGATGAACATCAGTCGTTTTTGTGATAAGTATCGAATTTCTTATCTTAGAATCTATCCATCGCTTTTGCATATCGCCCATCAATTGGTTGTTCTTTACAACTACCGGACTTTCAGGGTATATCCAGAATTGCAGCAACGATTCGCCGTCGTACTCGAAAGAAACCAGATTCGATTCAAGGTTAAAAAGCGAGTAATAAAAAACAAAATCGGAACCTGAGCGGCTTTTCCCGTTACGCAGCAAATTTTCGTACATTTCCAGCAGGACAAACAGCTCTGCTTGCAAGAGTTGTAAATCTTCGACGGAAAAGAATTGCAATTGACGATAATACTGTATCTTCTTGATTATATTGGAATACAACATACTATCAACAATACAGGTAATATTATTCAGCTGGCTAAAACAAGCTGTCGCCTTATCGTGTAAATCGTTGATAATCGAAGGAATCTCAATATCTGAATACCGCGTACTAATCAGCGGAATCTTTCCGGTCGAATACATATAGTGGCAATATTCTAATTTGAACAGCGATTTGTAAGGCAATAATCGAAAAGGTATCCGGTTCACTGTCGCTGTGATTTTCACAGTCTTTGAAACAAGCAGTTTTTCCATAAACTTAACATCATCCCGAAGCAAATCGGAATAAATATCCACCGGATTCTGTTCGATGTTGAAATCCTTGTTCAGAAGGTAATTGCCGCCTGATTTCACTTCAAGCAGTTCATCAATCGAAAGGTTGAAATGTTTTGCAACGGCAATAACTTCTTCAATGGAAAATGGTATCTGATTTCTGATTCTTCGGTAGGCTGTTTCTTTGCTCATCGAAAACATTCGCATCAGAAAATCTACTGGATTTTTATCTTCTGGAGATTGTTTGATTATCTCTTTGATTATTTTTGTGTTATAGTTTTGCATACGTTTTTTTAGTTATGAGTTATAAGTTACGAAATATTGGTTTATACGTTTTTTAATCAGATTCCTCACTCCGTTCGGAATGACACTTTGCCTTGTT
>Ga0123357_10002445_pt1 | contig 20729 bp, 14 predicted proteins | sample TergutEmb28metaG_FD_89873 | JGI IMG/M metagenome (GOLD analysis project Ga0123357, IMG submission 89873) | Embiratermes neotenicus P4 segment gut microbial communities from Petit-Saut dam, French Guiana - Emb289 P4 | ecosystem: Host-associated > Arthropoda: Insects > Digestive system > Gut ... | reverse complement strand
CAGAGAGCAGGAGGAAATACTCTGATCATTGTTACATGAGAGCAGAAAAGACTGGGTTTTTGCATTTAAATGGTCTGTGTTATAACAGTTCGGTATTGAAATTGGTCTGTAAGGAACTATTTTGTTAGTAGCTACTGTGGAAGGAAATGGGGATTTGGAACTGAATGTTGTAAGAAAGGGGTTCACACTTTACGGTAGCACATTAAGTACAAGCATCATAATGACATTCTGTTGTATCTTATGTTCAAGTAGTTCATCTATTTGCACGATTTACGGAAATAATCACATACTTGAATAAATACAGAGAAATTTTTAATATTAGAAATTTTAAAAGGACACAATGATATGAATATAAATATGTACATATGATGCTAAGCAATAATGAATTATTAAATGAAAAACTGATATATTTAATTTTGGGCACTTTTGTAATGTGCAAACTATTCCTTCAGCACTAGGGTAACTCTTTTAAGAGTCTCAATAAATTTATTTTTTTCTTATATCCATTGCTTGTTTTGTTTTCAACCATGTCGCAGTCTTCCTTACATGCTGTGTAGCCAATCACACGACACACACAGTTTACCCGCACTCAGTAAAAGCAACTGTTCCAATAAATTTGATTTTCACAAGCAGCTAGTTTGCATTTCATGTGCAACTAGTCTTGTTCGCACACAATGCCCCAACATCACATCTAACAATCCAACTTCTGTAAAGTATGTACAATGGATTTTGGGGAGATAGGGAGGGGTCAAGAGGGGGCACATTCACATAATTCTCAATGCATGAGAATGGAGGGGAAAAATTGGAAGATATACATACACATCCAAACTGTTTCTAAAAATGGTGCATCACTGTACAGTCCGCAGTTCTGATTAGTAATGTACACTTTATATACTTATTAATATGAAAGAACAATTGGATGATGCGAGAAGATGCTTTTTCCTAAGTCGTGCATGCTACTATCCACAATCCATAATCCATACAATATAAAAATTAATTAAACATTTTTCATGAAACTTAAATAACATCAAGGAATAATAGTATTAGAATGTTTTATGGGGCAAGGGGACAATTTTAAAATGTCAAGTGGGTGGAATCATACTGAATCTGATTATGTTTTGTTAGCTACTATTTCATTTTCTGAATATTTGTTAAGATATGATTTTATACATTCATAGGGACAAAAACTTTAGTTTCCTTTTTTTTTATAACTGGGTTAAATTTTATGATTAACACAGCTTATAGTCTTAAAAATTTAAAAAACATGAACAGTCAGAACAGTGGATGCTCTATTCACGTCCCAGTTAACATTGTTTGTCTTCTGCCTCAGGCAAGTACAAATAATAAATACAAATTATAAAAAGCTACCATATGAGAACAAAGACTATGTCTGGAATTCTAATAATAGGCCAAATCATCCAAGCAGTGTACAATACAGTACAATGAACATACTAAAAAAAATTCATAAATATGCTTACAAATATATTTGGATGATGTCTGGAAAAGAAAAATAAAATGGAAAACAAATAAAACTGAGGATTGATTTGGTAATATGAGATCGCAAATACTGCACGTACAATTGGGTCCGGGTACTGCATATTGCTCTGGCCATGTCCACATGAATTCACTCCACCTCGAGTTCTTCATTACAAGAAGAAATGGCAAATAATGTTATTAAACAATATAAAAGCAACCAGAACAGGAGTTATGCCCTACTTGGAGAGTTAACTGGTGAGTATAGACAAAAAAGTTTTTTCAAAAAAACAAGCAGGAGTTAGAAAAAAAAAAAAAAAGCAAATGATCACTTTCTGGGGTTTTGTTTACTGTGGTGATGCAGGTCTAAAAGTGAGAAGAGAGCATTTGGTGCTCTAACTACATTAAAACACTTTCTTATATAACAGTTCTCATAATAACTGATGCCAAATGGAAAATTTTGTTTCACAATATAATACCAACAATGAACATGCAACTATTTATGGAAAAAAAAACTGCAATAAAGAAAATATTTTATTACAGATGGAAGTTCTGTAATACCTAAACAAACTTAATATAAGCCATGATAAAATTTCAAAGAATCTTGGGGACCTTGACTGCAATCAAGATGTACTTAATACTTAATATATTTCACAACAATACTTCTTATGAAGCAGTTCTCTCTTTATAACCAGTACTATACATTTTAGGTTACATGGCATAGATGGATGAACGGTTGCTTGCTTTGTCCTCTATTTGCAAAAGTCTTTCCCATTTTTGTGTAATCTGCATTTACAGAAAATAAAATAACTGAATAATATATTCAACATCTAAATGAGAAAAGTTCTGCCAATGTGTGACGACAAGGCTCACTTGTTAACTTCGAAAATTTTCTGGATGAGTTGATCAATTCCCTGCACATTCAAATCACACATACAATGAGATTTGGTAAGCAAAAGTACATTCTCATTCTTGCAAGCTCAGTATCACAATTAAAATTTGCTTGGCAAATGGCCATCATTATAATTAATTAATTTTTGGCTAGTAATAATAGTATAATATGGTAACAGTCTTTTTTTAACTACATCATTAATTTATCAGTAAAGAGTCACAAGTGTGGACTCTCACACAATGGAGAATCAAATATCCAAAAAATCTTAAATAGATGAAATAACATCACTCGTACTAAGTTTGTTACGTAATAACAAACAGAAACATTAAAAATCACAATAATTAACACAACTATGATGTATCAACTTCGATGATTGCACTTATTCAGGGAGACTTCAATGTGCACTCTCTCCATCTCCCTCCCTTTCCCAAACAATAGCTCATTGAGATTCGTTGTCCTTCTCTTCAGATGATAAAATTTGAAAGTCAGTAAACATAAAGAACATTTGAACATTATTTGATACATGGCTCCTCGTTAGCCAAGCATTTTTTAAAATTATTTCTAATGCTTTGCTGTTCTAAGAACCTTCCCACCCATGAGAATTATTTAAAACAAAATTAATTATCATGGGAGAGAGGTATGAGAAAACTGGAAATATTTTAGAATAATCTTAGCAACCCACAAACAGGTCAGAGCAACACAGATGCTCTCTCTCAGTTATGTGGTCCCTGTAGAGCAATACCATTGCGTTCTTCATGTAATGTGTATGATGGTTCTACTCAACTTTACTGAATGTGACAGAATCCACAACATGTCAGTCTTGGAGCCAAGTGTGTAGTTAAGGGTAGGTGAGGAAACCATTAATATTCCCACCTCTCCTCCCTATCTTCTGCCTTAATTCTCTTGTCGATCACAGTGTCTCTTTCTGGTAGTGGCCTTTTCCCACTTGCCCTGTCCCATTCCCCTTCCTTTCGTTCCTCCTCACTAAGGGAAACTCTTCCTTCTTCATCCTCATCTTCATGTTTAATAAATTTATGTCTCACTTCTACAGACCCTTCCACTTCTGTCACCTCACCATCTGCTTCCTCCTCAGCTTCTTCTCCTTCCTCTAATCTTTCTTCTTCTTCCTCCTCATTCTGTGGAGATGAAAGTTCTGACTTAGCACTTCCTCTTTCTTCGTCATGTTCAGTTGGTGTACGCTGGGTCCGTTGTTCCTCAACAGGAACAGCGTCTGATGAAGCATCACTGCATCGATCTTCATAAGGGTCAAGAACTGGTGTTGGCTCCACCCGAACTGTTTCCTCATCAGTGGCACTCAGCTTCATGCCATAGTCATCTGCAGCCGTCGCCTGCATTACACACACACCATTAATAATCACCTCTTTCTCTCCTCTGCTACCAGCAGGTTTGTCTTTCCCTGTTTCTGTTACCACAGCCTCTTGCCACTCGGGATTAACCCACTGAGGTGCAGCTGGCTTACGTCTTGATGATCGCCCTGTTGTGGGAGGAACCACTGATGACTCCTTTTTCACTGCTGCTGAATTTGTCGTCTCCCGCAGGCTTGTTGCTGACAGATTTGAATCTTCACTACCCATGTTGCTCTCCACATCCTCCTCATCTTCATAGTCTGCAGGCTCCCGCTTCAGTCCACCCATGCTAAGGTCAAGTCCACTAAATTGCTCCTTAGGGTCACAGTCAGGTGTGGGAAGCAGGCCTCTACCAATCAGGGCAGCCAGATTAGCATTTGTTGCAAAGTAGGGTGGGTAGGGAAGAGGGACGGAACCAAGACCCATGCGTTCTTTCTGTAGCTCTAACAGGCGCTGATTAAGTAACAGACGGAACTGAACAGGGTCAAACGACTGCTGTCCGCCATTGGAAGTATCATTACTACGTGGTGGTGGCAGTATTCCAGCCCCATCTGGTACCAGACCGTGAGGCACCTGTTGTTTCAGTCGCATCCGATGATTATGGAACCAATTGGTAATAGTACGTGAAGAGAGTGCCAATTCAGAACTGAGAAATTCAATGGTAGCTACATTAGGGTACGAGTCCAAAGCAAATGCTAGGCGAAGTGCCTCCTTCTGTTCCTCAGAGAAGAGAACTCGCTGTTTTTTGGCAGATGGTGGTCCAGGCCCAGGACTCGGGCTGTGATAGAACTCGGAAGTATCATTGGAAGATGTATCACTGCTGTTGTCAGCGCCGCCACCGCCACCGCTGCCACCACCACCACCACCACCAAGACCACCACCAGGGCCACTGCTGCGGCGACGCTTATTTGCCTCTCGTCGCTCGTTCTTGAGGGCCTGCAGTCGATCTATATTATGTGCGTCGCTTAGCCACAGCTGCATACGAATGAACGGTTCGCGCCCCTTGATGCTCAGCATATGCCACGGTTTAGGTTTGGACAACAGCTCGCTCACAGAACCTTGTGACAGACCTAGCACTGCCTCTCCGAAGATCTGAAAGTAACAAGAAGCTCATCTGTTTCTACTGCTCATAAATTCTTAGACCAGGCCTTATCTTTTATGAAGGAAACACATCAAATATTTCTGCATGTAATAAACTGTGTCTGTATTGTCAATAACAATTTTTGTTTACTAAATATTGCTTGATATTTATTGACAACAACACATGAACACCAAACAAAACTCAAACATTCATGCCACAAATATGTCAAATGATATTATTATTCTTCCAAAGCAAGCATAAGTCAGACATTTATTGCAACATAAGAAAGAACGGTTGGGCACTAAAACCATTCTTCTCACCCAGTTCTTTCAGCTGTTCATATACAGGTGTCTGATACTAAAAAAATTTTTATTTTACTGGTACAGAATTTCTGGATGCCAAACCACAAGGACAATAAAATACTTCATGTTTGGTAATGACAGGTTAAAGAAGAGGAACAGTAATATGAGGATGTTTACACTTTGTCCATAGTCTGTTAGCCAGATTATGTACACAGTGTTTTGGAGCCTCACCCTGTGTCCATCTTTAAGTAAGAAACAAGGAGGGAAATGCCCATTCATTCAGGCCCTCCTTGTATCTTGCCTGCAGACAGAGACAAGGCTGCCAGCCTTCAAATGTAGACACAACTTCAAATCTAGACACTAAACAATATTCAAGGTACATTTTTGCATTATGATAACACAGCACCATAACAAACTTTCAGGAACTACATTACAAGTAACAATTTGGACTTTGTGGTGTGATCATTTTACCTTCTATAATGCCTGCAATATGATACTACTACAGAAGGAAAAAGCTTCTGTGCTAGGTAGAGGTTCAATTGAATCTGGTACATTACTTTACATGCATTTCAAGGTTACAACTTGCAGCACTCAGAAGTAACAACTTGTGTAGTGAACTTCATGCGTTGGCCTGTATGATATGCATTTTGTTGCTGAGTCAAAAATTTCAAAGGATAGCACATGGGGATCAAATTATTTATCAAATTATGCAACACTATTGCAGGAACCTAATGGAATGTTAAAACTTCCTTTCAAAGAGGAAACAATGAGCATAACCCAAACATTTATTAGTTAAATTCAAGTCAAAGGTTATGGCATTGTAGTCAATGTTGATCAGTTTTCAGAACAGCCATCCACAACAAAAATGTGGCATGAAAACTGAAGTGTCACTATCAGTAACTTGGCTGATGACACGGGAATTTCATTTGTATTGTAACCAAAACTTGCAGCACAAAATTTGAACATGCAAGATAAACCTGAAAAGTCTGTTCCTTTTTTTGCTGAATGATAAGCAAAACAGAATAATCAGATTTCTAGCCAAAAGTCGCATGATTTTGTTTCTGCATGCTCCATACCTTGTGCGACTTTTTCCTTTTTCTAAAACTCACATTGGCATTGAAGGGTGGATTTTATGGCATTCTCATGATTCATGAAAAGGGCTGCACAAAACACAAGACTTTCACAAATTCTTCAAGCAACTGTGCAACCAATGGACTGAACACATCAAGCCACAAGAGAAATACTTGGAATGGAACAGCATTGGATAGTATGTACAGTTATCATCAAAAAATAAAAACAGTCTGAAAACTGTCTGATGACATCATATACATTTGCTTTAGCTATTTCATACAAGTAATACACTATGACAATAGAGCTGTTGCTTGATTTCTGGCACAGGCAATTGTTTTTTCTTCTCCAAAATGTCCATACCAGTTCTAAGACCACAATTTACCCTCTTATTAAATTGGTATTAGGGGCTTTCTCCCCAGGAGTAAAGCACCTCCAAGTAGTGTCTGTGTTAAGAATGCATAAGCTGTACCTCCAGTCACCAGTATGCCTTTATAGCATGCATGGAGACAACTTCATTTACATGGGAATAATAAAATGGCACTTACTTTCTGTCCAATGTTGTTGGCAAGAAGAGCTTCCTTGATCTTCGTTGTGATGACCTGTGTATCGAGGTCCTGGGTTAGGGCAGCCATCTCATAAACACTTGGAGTCATGTGTTGCTGCAGTGCACGCAGTGCCGATGACTGCTGCTGATGATGATGATGTGATGTATGAAGGTTAGGATGGGATGACTGCTGGTTCTGTTGGGACTTTTTCAAGTCTGAACTTGATAATGACCCAATAGAATGATGACCTGGTGGAGTTACCATCAGTGGTGGAGGGGGTGGTTGGGGCACTGATGGCGGTTGTTGAGGGTGTGGTGGGATGAGTTGCAGGGAGGGAGGTAAAATGGAACCTTGGTTGTCACCAGGGTGATTTTTGTTGCAGATTGCATCAGAGAGCTTTGAAGAGGGTGGTTGTGGTTTGCCAAGTGAAGAACAAGCTGTGGAAGAAATAAGAACTGGTAGTCCTACAGAGTGTAAAAACTACTCATGTCTGTCTTTTCTCTCCATTATTTATGGAACAACAGTTTTGTGCTTAAATTTTTGTTAGGCAGTCCTGAACATTTTTTCACAAATGTAAGCTGAAATAGAGAATGCTTGTGAAGGATCTTCATGAATTCAATACTGTACTACAGTACGTTTAAAGTATGGTTTAAATGTCTGTATATCAGCTGGAAGGATCAATGTCAGAAGTTTCAGTTTGGTGCTTAGTTTGCTAGCTATAAATGCACTGGTATCACAAAATGGAAAGGCCAAAAAGGTATTTTGTATGTTAGGCTTTCATGCAACTGAATATGTTGTCACAGTGCAGCAACAGTTTAAGCAAACACATGGGATTAATCCACCAAGTTAACCTTGGTTGGTAAAGATGCCTTTTGAACAGTGGCTCCATCTGTACAAGGAAAAGTGCCAACAGACATTCTGTGTGGCAAAATGATGACTATCAATCTCATTGCTTGAGCCACTCCTGGCAGTCACATTGGACTTTATTAGTTTTTAATAACACTATTTGAGTTGACCGTTCATGTGTTTTGTATTTCTTGACTGCACCTTAACATTCTCTGAGTAATACTCGATAAAAATCATTTATGGACATTCTGTACACTTACAGCAAGCAAGTATTTATTTCAGGCAGAACATATTGGAATATTTGGGTAAAAAAAAAATCTTCTTGGAGCCAAAGAAGAACTCCCATGTTGTATTACAACATACAGATATAAACAACTTAATACAATTCAGTAATGAACTTAACTAACTCCACTGAGCAGGGCCAATCTATGGAAAAGCAAACAGCCTTTCAACAGAACCAAAAATTTCGCTGTCTCAGTTAAACAGCCCACCACATACCCTACCCACAGTCAGAAGACACTAACCCCCTCCATTATGCCCTATTTGCTTTACCCTTTAAATGCCAAGTTAAGGGCGGAGACTTGCATGAGCACAAGTAGACGTTCCTCTGTCTGGTTGGGTTTGGTTTGGTCTGGTTTGTTTGTTCATTCATTCAGTCACACATGTAACAATGGACCTACATTTTACCGCATAGCAGGGCCAGTAACAGACACCTTAACCAACAACGCGTTGCACTTACACTAACAAGTTTCCCATTGCCATTAAAGACCTCAACGTGGACAAGCAGGGGACCATCGCTCAAGAGGCAACAGGCATTTATGGAGGAGGGGGGGGGGCATCAGTTTGGCTGGAAGGCTTTCTGGGATTCAAACCCAGATTGGTAATGTTTAATGTTAGACTTGCCGTGAAGCTTTCGGTTGCGACTGAAGACCACGATGTGGACAAACTTAGGACCATTGTGCATACAGCAGCCCAGGTGGCACTTTTCGACTACCCTGACTGAGGGTTTTTCTGTGTTTTTACCTGCAGTTGTAAGGCCAATGGCCGGGCATAATATGCAAAGTCGAGGCATGGGCCCCACTCCTCTTAGGCATAGTGGCTTCACCAAACTGCCTGATTTTCGCAACGAGTCTGATGTTATACAATACATAATATGCAAAGTCGAGGCATGGGCCCCATTCCTCTTAGGCATAGTGGCTTCACCAAAGTGCCTGATTTTCGCCACGAGTCTGATGTTATACAATACCAGTCTGGGTTTAAATCCCATTAAGCCTTCCACCTAAAGTTATGCCTCCCCATCCCATACAGCTCTATTGCGCAATGGTTCTTAGTATGTCCACGGTGAGATCTCCAACCACGACGGGAAACTCGTTAGTGCAAGCAGAATCCTAGTTGTAGTTATGGAATCTGCTACTGAGCCCTGCGATGCGTTAAAATGCAGCAATGGCTGAACAGACCGAGAGTCACAGAATTACGCTTCGTGTAAGGCGCTGCCCTTAGTTCAGTGGTTGTTTCGTTTGTTGGTTGGTTGGTGGACCAGCTTTCTTTTTGGATTCTAGACCCTTGAAGATGGGACCGATACGTTGTTATGTAATGTCGGTGAGAAATTACTCCTACTCGCTGTGTTAATAGACCAGAATTGTGCAGTTCTAATCTACTTTGTGGCAGAAGGCAGAAATCATGAACTTTGCCCTTCATACATCCTAGTACATTTGCGCATGAGTATCAAAATATGCCACTGTGTTGAAAAAAATGTGTGGTGCAAAGACCTGTTTAAGTTTCATTTCTTAAACAATTAAATGGTTTTTTTTTTTTTGCTTGGCTTGCCATTTTGGCCAATTTGTGTTCGAATCCCACATGATTACTTCAAAAATTAATGCTTAATCCCAAAAACAAAAGAGAAACTCTCTGAAGTAATATTCAAACAGATGTTATTGTTATGGTCATGGTGTATACAGGTAATGCACATTTAGTCAACAGTCCCAAATGAAACATATTTTGATGCAACCTGTAAATTTTGCAAAAATATTATGTCTTACATGATTATTCTAATGTTGTACCATTCAAAATAGCAATGCTGGTAGATGGATGAAATGTACCTAGCATTGGTGGAATGACAGTGAAAGGAAAACCAAAATACCCAGAGGAATACTAATCCCAGTGCCACTTTGCCCACCTCAAATCACACATATTCTGCTGTGGGATTGGTGAGATGATGATAACCAACCACCTGTTCTACGGCATGACATATATGCTCTGTGTACGTGTGCATGGATACATGGCTGTTTTCAGTCACAGTGTTACTAACATGAATATAACCTGTACAGTCCTTTCTTAAAATCAGAAACAGCACCAACAAATCTTCTAGCTAAGGTACAATTACACATCTTCCACCCCTTAAAGCAGACTAAAGGTAACCAATTGTCACTTTTTCAAGTGGCTGCAGTTTCAAAATGTGATGAATTATTTCATGAAATCAGTATTCATTAACTCTGCAATATATTAAAAAAGTCATATATAAATGAAATTATGAATGAATGAATGAATCTTACAATGAATACAAAGTATAAACAAGGATATCAGAAGAATTAATCACTTTCTAAAGGTATTAAAGCAATTTTTTTATGGAAGGGTGGGAAAAAGTTTACCATCACTTAATATTTAAATTCAAATTAGGGATTCTGAAATGTAGTTCTTTACTTGGTGCAAAGTTATTACTGGAAATTATATGTGTTTCGTTAAATTTTGTCAGGCTGTTGCTCTCAGATATTATTCAAGAACTCACGAGGTCCACCTGCATAATTGCCGGTCCTCATCAGCTTCTCTGGTGCAATCTTGTATTGGCTGGCCACCAGCTTGTGGACTGCATTGTCATCTTCCAGGAACATCTTCATGCGAATGAATGGTTCCCTTCCCTTCTGCGTCAGCATGTGCCATGGCTTTGGTCTAGCGAGAAGGTCTGACACACTGCCTTGCGATAAACCCAGTACAGATTCACCAAACAACCTCTGGCTTATGGAATACTGACTTAGTGACTCCTTAACCTGAGGAGATAAAAGGTTCTAATTACAGGAATGTTGAATCATGCAGTGTGGTCACGAAGTGGAACTTACAGCTGCATGTACAGTCAAAATGTTAAGTGTCATATAGAAGTAAAAGAAAAACTGAGATGCTGTGTAAGTAATAATGTAACAATTAACCATAAATTTCACACATGCTAAATCTCATTGTCATAAAGTTCAGTTTTACTACAAATATTTTTGAGCTATCTAAAATTATTATATTTAGAATTTGGTTAGGCTAATTCTGTATACTCACTTCACTATCCCTCAATACCAAAACAATAACAGAAACATGTGCACCAAAGACTGTTAAACAGCCTAACATGTTTTTTTTTTTTTTCACCTCACTTCACCCTACCCAACACTTAAACAAGGTAAACAAATGTTTGTAACATGACAGAAGCACCTTTATCAGACTGCTGGTAAGGGAGGCTGATTTTTGTGGCAGTCTATCGTGCTGACCACCCTGGGAACCCGCTATTTGGAGGTGCCAAACCAGGCTCATCTAATAACACAGTCCCCTTTTAATTACATATATTATTAATATAGCACTACAGACAAAAATTGTATATACATCAAGTACAAAGCAAATCTTACACAGAAAGACCTGCAAGTGATCTTCTGTATAACTAATATAGGGGTCTATAACTTGTACAAATTTGAGATGTTCAAAACTTGTGTCTCAGCACTGGAATTTTATAAAACATTTTATTTTATTTCTGCCATTTTTGACAGGTAGGATGATAAAAAAAATTTCAATGAACCTTAGTACAAGGAGAGCTCCTTCACAAATAACACATTTCAAGCAAGGGAATTTAAATTTGGTTGAAATTTAAAACTTTGCTGTATAGTACAGAGCAGACAGCAGTAACACTAAATACAGACTACCATCGCCAAAAATACACCATATAAAATATTTCATACAAGAGTAAACATATTTGACATTCAGAGGACCGTGCATCGTGATATATTCTTATAGTAAAACCAACAAGATGCACTAATATCTCAAATTTATTTTTGGATGAGGACTCTACATGTTTTGGACAGTTCCTCTGTCCATCATCAGGAGTCTAGCACTGTACACACAGCAATAGGTGTATGTCATACAGGTTTTGCTGACTGCTTGCCAGCAGGATCAGGATGGAACATCCTGATCCCACCCTGATCCTGCTAGCAAGCAGTCTGCAAAACCTGTATGACACATACCTATTAATGTGTGTACAGTGCTAGACTCCTGATGATGGACAGAGGAACTGTCCGAAACATGTAGAGTCCTCATCCAAAAATAAATTTGAGATATTAGTGCACCTCGTTGGTTTTATTATAAGCATAAGAGTAAACATTTTAATCACATGTATGTTTTATGAGCAGGCACTTGTGAATACGGTAATGAACTTTCGGGTTCCATAAAGTGCGGGGAATTTTTTGACTAGTTGCAGAACCAGTTAGCTTCTCAAGAAGGACTTTGCTCCATGGAGTAAGTAAGTAAGTAAGTAAGTAAGTAAGTAAGTAAGTAAGTATATTTTATGTCGCATAAACCGTTATTATGCACTCATTCATGAATAAGAAAAAACGTTTATTTTTCCTACATGTTTCGGCCCTCTCAGCCACCATGAGGGATACCATTTATTACCACATGAAAGCCATCAAGACAATTACATATCTCATTATAATCAAATATGTGTGGACAAATCATCATTGAATTTTTGTTTAATTTTCCCAAAATCTGATTTGGAAATAAAGTATCATGTGAAACATACATATTTCTTGCTTTCACTGACACAGTTTGCATCTTTACTGGCATATGATGGTGTCTCACAGAGACAGCACTTTACGAAACAGGAAGATTGGCTTGACATATACTAAATATGCAATATGTCATACTGACTGCATGCACCCACTTCAAGCCAAGGCATGACTAGTTTATACAATACCCAACAATTTTTCTGACTTCTTACAGTTCACTTAAATTGCTGAAAACCTCATGAAGTTCAGCCTCATCATTAAACTCACTTGCACTAGTGTTTTTGAAAAAATGCCTGCAGTACTTTTACTAACACTTAAAGTATTACACAGGTGTTCAGCCTTCTGGTGGCTACTTGCAGAGCAGACTAACCTTCTTGACAATATCCTCTGTATTGAGATTGTTGAACATGTCAAATTGCTGTTGTGTAATTGGTGGTAGGACAGCTTTAAGAGGTCGCTGTGATGGGCTGTGATGCGTTGGAGTGCTGGGCTGTGAGATGAGTGAATTTGTAATGGATGCCATACGCTGCAACGGACTTGCAGCTGCAGCTCCACTGGAGAAGTCATCGCCTGGTGTCATGGCAGGGGGCAGGATAGAGTTGCTCAGTGGGCTGCTCGCACTGCTGCCTGTTGTGGGCTGTTGGTGTTGGGGTCCACTCCCTGGGGCCACTCCTGATTATTCAACATTAGAGGTCAGAAATTCTGTTGAGATCTAATAGAAGAACATGAAGTGCGCATGTAATGAGGGTATAAATCAGGTGTTATTATAAAAAAACAAAGCATTCGAGAAGCTACAGGAAGGAATATTGAGAAGATTAAAATTGGAAGATGTGGGTTTCTCAATTTTGGAATCAACAGCAGACCCTTGAATTTTGTGACCTTCAAACTTTAAGCAGACATTTCTCATTGCTTTCATTTATCTGCCAAAACAAAACCAGTAGTTTCTACAACATGCTTCAGTCATTCATTCGACCATCTGCAGGCAGAAGATACAAGTACATAAAGGAAGAGTGTGCTATAGAAGAGGTCTCCTCTTCAACATCAACCTGACAAAATATATACAATATTAGTCCCAATAAAGGAATAATAATAACATCAAATATTCAGTAAAATTTTCAACTAAAATCCGGAGTGTGTTGTAAAATAAATACTAGAAGTGAATGTTGGCAGCTTTTCCTTTACATTCCTAAATTTGTTGATGAGAGGAATTTTGGCAACATCACCTACTGTGCTAGGGAATTATTGCAATCCAAGGTGGGGAGACCTGTGCTATAGCACACTTTTCCTTTACTTACTTGTACCTTCTACCTGATGCTGGTCTCATGAACGACTGAAACATGTTGTAGAAAATAATAATAAATGAATGTATGGTGTTCCGGTGTTGTGTTTGTGAGGATTGGTTCCCTAGTGTTTAAGTAGCACAATGGGATTATGTTCCCCAACAAAGCAGGTATGCAATTTCTAGAAAAAGAAAGACACTTCAATACTCATATTGCATACAGGATCAAAATCCTAGCCAGTCCCAGGGATGGTTCGATGTGCTTTCAGATGGACCTAAATGAGTTAACAACGGGTACATTAATCCCACATTCAGTGTGGAAGTTACGAGGACTGACCATGGCATGTCATGCAAAACTGTGCTGTGCAAACTTCTAATGCAAACAATTGGGTTACATGAACACAAAAACTTACAGACCTCGCAGTCACTTCAATTACATACATTTTTGGACAATAAACATTTACACAGTGCTGTGTAGCTGACGGTGGCAGCATCAACAACAGTCGCATACAAAATTGACAATGTTTATTTAAACTTTTTCAGAATGTGGAAATTTTTTCTCCATACACTTAATTAATTTTAACCACATGTACTCAAAGTCATGCTGATGAAAACCACACTGTTTTATAGAAGTAACAACTCCAACGTGGTATTTTAAATATTGCCTTAAAATATATATTTATTGAGCACAGAATTTTATAAACATTTCACGTATTTAGCCCCCACTGAAGTACTCCTCGCAAACCCCAGTAAATGAATAGTTTCTGTCATAGAACAGGCAGTAATGAAAATCTTGTTTAAATTCTTGTTGTCGTACCTGGCTCTGTTTTTGGCCTGACAAGGGAAAAAGCACTACCAGCATGCCTTAGGACATCAGCAACAGATTCCATCATGCTCGTCTCCTTCTTGCAATCAACCCCTTCCATCAGCAGTTCATTTGCACCCCCATTAGGCAGCTTGCCATTGTCCTTGCGGTCCTTAGGCAGTGACAGATCCTGTGCGACCCCATTTAGCTGTGAGTGGTGATGCTGTTGACTCAGAGCTTGTTGCTGCAGAGCCAGAAGACCTGGAAGACCTGGCAAATAACCAACATTTCATATAGAAATATCTGCAGTTCATGAGTTGAGTTCAGACCAGAGAATTAATACTGTTACAGACATTTTGCCATCATGTAAAATTAATATTGTCACCGTTCTTTCACAGCAAACACAATAGCAGAATAAGGCTACTTGCCATCTAAGGGGCTGTACAAAAAATTTCTCACATTTAACAAACTTACTGCAATATGTTCAACCATACACATCTAATTCATCACACGCCTCTCCTCACAAATCACGATTTTTGTGTGTTTTTTTTTTTGTACACCAATGGTTGGATGCAGGATTAGTGGCCAAATCTTTTATTTATAGTAACTCATAATCTTAAATTAGTTTCACTGAATCACAACGTTAGCAGCATGAGAGACATGTTCTTAAGCCAAAAAATGTTAGTGGATGTGCCACGCAAATGAAACAAAATTACAACATAAATCTGACTAAAGTTTTGGGCACTGTCCTTCACGTAGGTTTATTTAAAAAAAAAAAAGACGTTTCAAAGGCTGAATCTGTCTGCATCTTTAGGTGAAAAAGAGAAATGGTTATTCAACTATGTTGGGCTTGTTTGAAAGAGGAAGTCCACTATCCAGTACCACTGGATAAGTTATGGGGCTCTTTCAAACAAGCCCAGCACAGCAGAATCACTGTCAGAATATCTTTGAGAATTACAAAACAACAATTAAAGCCTTCCTGGTTGTCAAACTAGTGGACTGATAAAGAGTTACCAACGTTTCAAATGATCTTAATGATGTCATGATAAGGGTCTCATAGCACAAGAGCAGCTGCTGCCCCTCTTGTGCTATTGGACCCTGATGATGAAGTCACTAAGATCCTTCAAAATGTTGGCAAGTATTTACCAAGACTTGAATCTTCAGAAACAATGTCAGAACATCAACAAATTGTGTGTACAGAATGTGATAGCTGACACTGTGAACTGGTTTCCAGTGCACATTTACAAATCATTTTTGTAACAAATACTACATTAATATAAAAAGTTCACATTCATATCATTGTGTGTTACAGAAGATTAATTATTTATGCAATTTTCACATTGTGATTAATACTAAATAATTATTACTAGTTGCACAGCATAAATACATAAATTGAAGCATAATTTCATGAAAGAACATTTCATGGCCAAAACACTCATACTTAAAAAAAAATGTTTCCATGAATAACAACATACCATTGTTGGGAAGAAACATAATAAGAACAGTGTATCATTTTAATGTTGTATTCTTCATCAAACAAATGTGGTACAACATAGGTACCTTCAATAATAAAGAGGAAAGCTATTCCTACGAACCACTGCTATTGAAAATAATCCAAGCGCCACCCTAGTCTGAACTCCATTGAAATTCCAGCAAATGGGTTGATGCTGGTGGTCTTGGTTGCAAAGTTTTAAACTTGCTTATGACAATGATGAGGTAAATAACAGAACTAATGGTTTCTTACCTGCACAACAACATTTTATGTTATTACGTTACTACATGTGAGCATAATAACAATGAATAATCTCCTTGTACAACATGTTTCCACCTGTATAGGTCATTTTCAGATTCATGTAAACAGAAATTTGGTTTTTGGTGGTTTATTGTAATTACATGTCACTGACATGCAAGTACAATAAAGAACCACAAACCTAATTATAATTTATAGTAACCTGAAGATGACTTACACAAGTTGAAACATGTCATACAAGGAGATCATTTATTGTTATAATGATTAGGTTTACATAGAGTGACACAGTGAATTAAAATATTGTTGTGCAGATGAGGAACCATTACTTATATTAAATACCTCATCACATATCACAATGGGATGCAAACTATAAAGATTATGACATGGATATTTGAAAGGCATAATTATCACTAGTTTCCAAACTCAGCACCTAGTAATGTTTCACACACTTCACAATTATGTACAAACACGTTGTGAATTTTCAGTGTTATGGAACATATATGATCACTCATGGTGAGACCATAGCGTGTGTGTTATCAGTGCTGGATTGCTCTGATAAAATCATATCAAAAGATCAATTTCTGGGCCCCTTGATCATCTCAAGCACTTTTCTAAGGCATCTCCTGGAACTTTTACATATATACAATGCTGACATGCAATGAAGAAGGTGTCCACTGAGCTTAATCTTGATTAACCCTTCAATGAACCTGGGGTTTATATTCCAACTCTTGCCAAAAATGGAGGAGTTTTAAATTTGAAGTACCCTTAACTCTACACACCTCTGTACAGTGCACTGGGGCCAGCGTTATGCACAGAACTGAGGTCTGCACATTACAATGAGGATGGCACTGAAGGGTTAAATGGCATACACTGGCCACATGACCAGTGCTAGAAGCCACTGTATCATAATTCATTTCTTTGACCTTGTATTTAAGGCCTTTAATCACAATGTTTTCACAGTAGCTTCATTAATTGTGTCTTCAGATCCACTGTGCAACTACATCATTGCAAGCAGTTATTCAAAATTACACACCGATCCCAGAACTGCCATCCTGTTTGCTGAACCTATCAAAGTGATATCTGGCAGTATTTTGCTATTTTAATATATAGCCAGTGACACATTTGGAGGGTTGAATCAACCTTGACATCATAAGCCCTTTATTTTTCAGATAACAGTCATGTTTCATCTGATTGTTATGAAGTTTCAAACTTTGCAGTTCATAAGTCTTGAAATGGTATTTCACCACATTTAGTTAGCTTGAGCAACCTGTAAATAAGATATAGTTCAAGTGAAATTTGGGAGAAAAGATCACTCTTTTATTACTTCAAACACAAGTACACGTTACTCTGTTAATCCTGGTGATGCTGAATCTATCATAATAATTTGGAGATCACCATACAAATAGAGATGAGTGGTCAGCCATGACCAGGAATTAAAATTCATCACATACCCACTCACCTAAGTGATTGTGCTATTTCAAATCTCATTACAGTTACAACAGAACCAAAAATTTATAAATCAAAAAAGTTTGTTCTTTGAAGGTGATGTCAATGGCTAAGAACTTTAAGAGAATGCACTCATAGTGGCTTACCTGGAAGTCCAGCAGGACTGCCAACTGTGGGACAGGAGGATACAGAGTTGAGTTTTGCAAGTTCCCGGTGGTATGCGTCTAGAGCCATGCGTATTTCTTCTTGGGTTCGATCCATGGGCCCGCTACCACCACCTCCACCAGCACTAAAGAAATGAGGGAAGAGCAAACTGCATCAGCAAACGTAGGGTGCTGTTCTCAGTAACCAGCAATCAAGGCAAATCAAGGAATAAACAGACGCTTGTATGTTAGCAGAATTGTGGAAGTTGGACGATGAGGTCAGAAAATCAATTAATGAAGTGATGGATCTATGTGACTAACACTTGGGTGGGGTTTACCTTGGGAAGTGTTCACGAGGCCCTCTCATGGAATCGTCCATGCGGCGGCCCATCAATTTGGCAAGCTCTTCTTGGTAGATTCGTACTACCTTCTCCTGAGGAATGTCATCATTTTCATACTTCTTCAGTCGGCGGTTCTGAGAACCATCCTTGCCAAGCGGAGATGGACACTGCAACAAAACATCTATGGTACAGTTGTGCGCAATTACACTAAACAGCTAAGCAAAACATGGCAGATCAAACAATTCTTAAGACTACATATTCAACTAATCACGGAGGGTACCCTTGAAGAAGCTCAATTGTTCAAAAAATTCCCCACCCTACAATAAACCCTGAAGTCCACAGCTGCCTACTACCAGAACCTATTCTCAAGGAGTTTAATGCATTTCACATACCCACATGGCACTAGTTCTGTATGATTCATCTCAATATTTATTGATGTCCAAGCCAGATGTTTTCATGTAATTTCTAACCATACATGATTTAGAAGAAATATTTTATGCATTTCTGATCTCTTCCTTCTGAAAACAACAGTTGCCTTCGTAACCAACAATTTTTTGCCCATACCAATGACCTCACAAAGAAAAGCAGATGTAGCACAAGAAAAGACACAAAAAGAATCTCAATATAATGTGAAGTAAATCAACCACATAATTGCAATGACATACCGTAAAAATACGCTTAAAAAGAAATCTAAGCATCATTTCACTTATCACCTACTCTATTCAGGCCACATTCTTCAGGGGTCTGCCTGCTTTCTATATTCAAAAACGAAAAGGCCAAGACGAAGAAGAAGAGAAGGAAGAAGGAATATGGATATGAATTGACTGTACTTACACTAAGAAGTGTGAAGTACAATACCTGACCCAACTCGTTATGTCTGTTACGTTCAAATTGCTATATTCTACATTTCATATACGAATATGCCTTTGTACGAAGAAGGACTGAAGAGGTTTTTGTTATGTGCTATGAAATAGGAGCCCCATATACATAAGGCATTACCGATCGCAGTTATTAACACTACTCCATAATCAATGGGCCGGGATAGCTCAGTCGGTATAGCGACTCGCTACGGGAAGTACGGTCCGGGGATCGAAACCCAGTGGGGACTAGATTTTCCACACCCGTCCAGACCAGCCCTGGGTTCACCCAGCCTCATATACAATGGGTACCGGGTCTTTACCAGGGGTAAATTTGACCGGGGCGTGGCGTTGACCATCCACCCCATCTAGCGCCGAAGTTAAAGAAAGAGTACAGCTATATTTCTACTCCCCCTCTGGGCTTTCATGGCCTGTTCTAGGGTGAACTTTCCCTTACTTTACTTTACTTTACTTCACAATCAATTTTAGTTGATACACACATCCATACATTAGGTACACAAGGGCTGCATACAAAAATATATTGAACCAGAAGGTAACCAGGTTCAAGAACAGACCAAAGCTTCTCAGAAACTAAGGTCGCTCATCTGTTCAAAAAATCACCCCGTATTTTATAAAATAGGGATGTTCCTTACCGTGCTCACCAAATTTCTCTGAGCCAGATAAATCCAATCCACACCCTCACACTCCATCTCTGAAGTGTAATTTTAATACAAATCCTTAAAATTTATGCAGTATTAATCACAGGAGTAGGGTCAAATGAATTCCGAGAAGGTACGGACCAAAATTAAATATAATATTAAAAATTATTGGCACCCACAGAACATATTGTCTGGTGAGGGATATTCAGTGACATGTAAGGTATATCTGTAACTTGATCCATGTTATAACGGTAAACTCCACCTGCTGTACTGGAATCGCAGTAAACAAATAAAAAGACCGACAACGTACGAGAACCTGCAACAGTGCCGGCGTCTGTGGCCAAGTGATGAACAGGAGTGTGACATGCCATCGGAAGTCAGCTTTGGCACAATTTACAAACACCAAAAGCCTGTCACGTGATACGATCCTGAGCCATTTAATCCACCGCCCATCCCCACTACATACTGCCACAAGATTCAGCGTGCTGTCAATCATGTATCTCTTTATCGGTCTTGGAACGAATTAATTCTTTTGATACTTTGAGGCTGCGTTTCAACTTGTTATTCACTACCAGCAACCTCTGTATACACAACGAGTGCTCTTACTACCGTTAAAAAAACCGGTACTCCATTCCTGGACAACATGTAAAGTTCAAATGCCTCTGGTGTTCGTGTTACAACAACAAAATCCTTGTTGTTAATACTGTATCAGACTGTGAAACTGTTGTAATAAAAGAAATAAATGCGTTCTATTTTTCCTGAATTATAAATTTATAATATTAATGTAGCTTCCGGTACGCCGTACCGTTGGGTAACTTCACACACACACAAAAAGAAGCACTGAACTCTACGTCACTTTTATTGCCATAAACAAACAAGTTCTGATACCGTTCCATGCACACTCTTCAACACACAACTTACTACGTACGACCTTTTTAAAAAAAAGTTACTCTTACAACAATTACGTACGCAGTCCAAGTCCCCCCCCCCTCCCCCCCAACCTAACCACATAGCCAGCTTATCGCAACCGCATTGATTTCACCATCCCTATAATAACAGTGGCT
>Ga0123357_10002444_pt1 | contig 20731 bp, 21 predicted proteins | sample TergutEmb28metaG_FD_89873 | JGI IMG/M metagenome (GOLD analysis project Ga0123357, IMG submission 89873) | Embiratermes neotenicus P4 segment gut microbial communities from Petit-Saut dam, French Guiana - Emb289 P4 | ecosystem: Host-associated > Arthropoda: Insects > Digestive system > Gut ... | reverse complement strand
CAGTTAGGAGGGAGGTCTTATATAAGATTCTCATTGAGTTTGGTATCCCTAGGAAACTTGTAAGGTTAATAAAGATGAGTCTGACTGAAACATATAGCAGAGTCCGGATGGGCAAGAATGTGTGTGACAGGTTCCCTATTAGGAATGGTTTGAAACAAGGAGACGCTCTATCCCCAATGCTTTTTAACTTTGCTTTAGAGTACGCCATTAGGAGGGTTCAGGTAAATCAGGATGGCTTGAAACTAAATGGTACACATCAGCTTCTGGCTTATGCCAATGATGTTAATACCATGGAGGAAGTAATGGAGTAAGTATGGACTGGTATTATCAGTTTACTGTTACAGTTGGTAGAGCAAAAATAAGAAGATTGTGGAAGTTGTTAGTATTTGCAGAGAACAGTTTTAGGTTTCTTTTTGAATCATATATACAGTGCATGTCTATTATGATGAGAATTCGTAATCACATGAAAAATTTTCATTATAGCAAATGCTCATTGTAGGTTTATTTTTGTTTGACAGTGTAAATATCACATCTGGAATCAAATGGGATATTTTATGATTATATCTTCATAATTAGTGTTGGCACAGTATTTTGTATGGAAACTGTGAGCTACTCTGCAACACTGAAACTGAGTGAATTATGTTGGTAAATTGGAACTTGATAGAATTACACAACGTAAGATGGCAAGATGTCTCTCTCTACCACAGAACAAAAATAGGGCTGTAAGGTTGCAAAATTTTTTTGTATTTGAGTATGTTATGAGACAGTCAAGTTGCATAGGGGCTGACTGATATTTTTCTTCTTCCTGAGCACTACAGTCCTCCAAGTTTGACCTTGGATTTCCTCATAACAGATGCCCATTCTGTTCTGTCCAAAGATCTTGTTCTTCATCTTTGTACATCCATATTCTTGAAGTCCAATTCAGTGTCATCCAGCCACCTTAGTCTAGGTCTTCATTTTTTCAACCCTCCTACTGGCTTACCTTCCAGTACTTTCCTTTCTGTCTTTTATGGTTTTCAGATCCAAGCACCATTTATTAAAATTAAAGAAAATACCAACAAATGTACTGTGTTATATTATAAAGTTTTTACAATAAAAACACTGACATGTTTTGACCCTTTTTTGGGTTATCCTCAGAGTGTACATCAGTATTTGTATATAACGTAGGTTATAAATTGATTGACATGCCCTCCTTCAGAGTCACCCACAAAGGGTTGAAACATGTCAGAGTTATAGTGCATTAATTGTAAAAACTTTATAATGTAATATAGTGCATTTTCTGGTATTTTCTTGAATTCTTTCTGTCACTTCACCATCCAGTCTTACACATGCCCAAGCCATTCCAATCTCAAACTTCAATTTCAGTTACAACATCTGGAGATCTACATTGTTGTAAATATCCATGTTCTTTTACTTACATTTTGGTCGAGGCTCCAACAGTTTGCACGGAGAACGAATGAAAAATTGTCTTATACGTGGTTTTTTGTGTGGTAATCTTCAAAACAACTTCGGTCCACACAAATCGCCACGTCACACTTGACACATTTGAATAGCACGGTTCGCGTCATGCCCCTCGCTGAACACACGCGACAAAGCCACTGCTTAGAGTTGTGGCCAGGCCAGTGCTTATTGTGACATGTGTCCAGTCTTCCAATGTTAGCAGAAGCTGGGGCTGATCTTCCCACAGACATGGATGGTCGTGGCTCATGGCCAGACCGTGCCAGCATCTCTATGATAAGAGGTGAGACAAAAATCTTTGTGTGAAATTTTCTTCCCACTACATGAAGATAAAAGGATGTAACTGTTGACAATGGCCAGGTCTGACAGGTGGAAAAAGGGCTTTTTTGTCCACTTCATTGTTCGGCAGCTGGCCGTGTAGCTATTGGCCAACCTATCCGAATTGTCAGCGTGCCCCATGTGACGGTTATAATCCGCCACAATTGCCGGCGTTATCGCATTCCTGTGTTCATCGCGCAATATTTGCCTTCTCAGGGTGGATCATGAATGTTTGTCAGGAGGCACACATCAACATTTCCACATCTGTCACCTCATGTTTGGGAGAATGTCCATCGTCAGAATTTTCTAAGAACTGGTGATAGGAGCGATTCGTCTCCACAACCAGCAAAGTAATAATTTCCGTGAAGAACAGCAGCAGAATGCTAAGTGGAGTGGACTCGCTCGTTACATGTGCAGCTTCCCTGCTTTTCCCATTGGGAGCCCCAGTAAAGGTGTGAACTACACGCCTTCGGGGTTGAGGGGGCAGTGTCCACACGCAGGGTTGTGGCTGTTGAACTGCCACATTACCAACATCTTCCTCAACTTCAGAGCTGCTGGCAGAAAAATCTGGGCTTGGAGGCTCTGATATTGAAGACCGTCGCAAAGGTAGTCGTGGCTCGTCATCCTCCATGTCCTCAGAAACGTAATATTTCTCCTCGTCACTGTCTGAATCCATTACGATTTCTTGTATTTGATTCTGAGACAGCAGACGAGCCCATTTCACATGAGAAATCTCACTTTCCATTGCTGAAACTGTAGAACCACTGCTGGGTGCAACAGCAAAATCTCAACTGCCATAAGTCGCAACTTCCGCAAGGGAGTTTGGGAAAATGCTCTTTCTCTCTACCTAACAACTGTTACCAAGCTCCTACCCAGCTGCCTTTTACTAAAGTAACATAGTTTTATGACCCAACATTCCATTGCACTAACTAAATGCAAGGCTGAACTAACTGCGCAATACGCTTTCAAGACTTATGACACTTATGCATTCATGGCTAATAGGGTAACCTTGCTAGCTGGCAAAGTGTTTACACACAACTGTGACATGGAAAACCACTCTGCATCAATTCAGTGTTGAAACATTGTGCAGCAAATAGAAAGAGATGGCTTTCAGTGTTGCCAAACGTAGGTCCATATATATATGATGTTAGCATTTCTGGCTATACTAGGAGCTCCATATATATATATGACATTAGTAGGCTAAGGGTTAAAGATGTATAAGAAATGATGTAATTGACTTTGACAAGGGGTAAGAGACACTAACAGATTGGTAGCAGCAGCACTGTTGATATAAATTATTTCCATTTGTGTCTTAACTTTCTGGAGGTGAGATGTGGTACTAATGGCAGCGGTTGATCAGCAAATCTCCACCTTTAGCCAAGGTTTCCAGCATCACAAGATAGATGGATAAGCTAAGGATGTGGTAGTTATTGGTGTAGGGTGGACTGGGGTAGGGCTGTGGCACATAACAAATAGGAAGGGAGAAATGTAAGGAAAGCAGGAAGTTTTGTGGACCTGGAGTGAATTGATAAAGCAGAATGAATGAATAAATAAATAAATAAATAAACAACCTAATAAATTAATTAAGTGTGTGTGTGTGTGTATTTCTTTGTTACAGAGTGATTGGTTATGAAGAGGCTTTTTGTTTATTTTGGAGCTTGTTATTACATAACAATTTTCCAAAATTCTATCCAAGGTCTTAAACAGTACTGTGAACGTGGTTTGTTGAACTTGGCTTGTTCCATAAATCCTAAAGTTGATGTTTTGGAGTTGCCTTAACGGCTGTCATACAGAGAATGTCATTGGCATTTAATTTCTTTGACAGGAACGTTTGGATTTTGCAATGCGTGAGATTGTGTTTGACTTGCTGTCAGTTGGGCGACCCTTTAAGATCATTCTCACACCTGAAAGAATGAGTATTGGACTTAGAGCTTTCCTTGTAGTGGCAGACAGTTTGCAACAGAAGGAAGGTGAGCCACCCATGCCTCGCACAATGGGAGTTCTTCCTTCAGGCAACACTCTCCGAGTTAAGAAGACATTCCTAAACAAGGTATATATCATTGCTTTGTATTCTTCATAATTTGTAATTACTTGTGTGTTTGGTGCCCTCTCCTCTTTTGCCTCCAGTAAGTTGTATTAGTGTTAATAAAGCTGTCATAATGAACATGGAATATTGTTATTTCCATATAATTTATTTGAAGAAAAATGTGGGTGCAGATTGGACATGTACTTCAGCTGAATATATGGTATACATCCTTAAAAAATACATTTTAATTGATGGTAGTGTGTTACCAACAGCAAGTTGTCTTGGGATACCTGACATTGTTATTCTAATGTTTGAGGATTGAATTGTTATGGGTTTTTATGCTGTGTCTAGGGTGAGTGGTTCCTGAAATTTGAGGGAAATTTGTGGCCTTAATCCTCAAAGGAGAAGGGGTTACAGATTATGTTCCTTGAACCCCTCACTCACTGACACAGTATTGCATCCCAGAAGACTGTGTTCAGAAACTGTGCTGTGAGAACTGCAGAGCTCACATTTGTTGTTATTATGCTGTCTGAATATCTTATGTATTTATTTATTTTCTGAGTTGTGAGGAGACTGAATTTTGTTTTGTTTAATACCACTGTTGTTGCAGTTTATGGCATTTGACATTTTTTTTACTGAGGTTTCCCCCCCCATCACAGCAGTTGGGGTCGCAGTTATGAAAGTGGTTGCGAATGTGGGAAGTAACATCCTCAGAAATGATTCCTTTTGATTTAGAATTATCTGTTAAGACTTTTCTTTGAAAGTAATGGGCCAATAGGGGAATTTAAATATTAACTAAAAGTTAATTGTCCTTGTCCTGTGTCTGTGCTCTTTCATTCTCACTAATTGTAATGCTGTTTAAACAGAAATCTTTGTTTTACTAGTAGTATTTTTGATATTATTAGTACCATAAACTCCAGTCTTCTGCAACATAATTATATAATGAAATGACTAACACTACATGATATAAAGTTATTACCAATTCCTGTTGTGCTCTTTTGTTACTTCCTGAATTTGACTTTCTGAACAAGAGCTTGTAATTTTATTTTCTTATTTAACCAGATGTTGACTGAAGACACAGCGCGCAGTATTGGGATGTCTTCATATTTCCCTCATGTTCGACGAGTGTTTGTGGATATTCTTAGGGCATTAGATGTTCACTACGGACGGCCACTCATGATGACGAGTACACAGAATGTTAATAAGGTTAGCACTACATCATGTGAATATCAGTATTTATTGATAATAATTAAAGTCACTTCATTGCTTCATTAATAATATTGCAAAGAAGAATGGTGGTGAATTATGTGACTAATTTAAGGGGTGTTACATTGAGTTTTTCCTTTCTAGGAACCAGATGAAATGTTGACTGGTGAACGAAAGCCACGCATAGATCTTTTTAGAACATGTGTTGCAGCTGTTCCACGTGTCATACCAGATGGGATGACTGGTACAGAATTAGTTGATCTCTTGGCAAGGTTAACAGTTCACATGGATGAAGAATTAAGAGGTTTGGCATATCAAAGTCTGCAAACACTAGTGATGGATTTTCCAGACTGGAGGCAAGATGTTATACATGGTGAGTATTATGCTAGAGTAAGATGAATTTGTAAATTATGCAATCCTTTCTCTTAGTGGTTCATAACTAGCATGAATCTTTTATGTCTGAATTCCTGCAGTTTCAAGCCTGAGGTTTTCATGAAAACTTCCAGTTCTACAGATTTCGTATGTCAAATACAAGAAGTTCTGGGAAGAACTCCAGAAAATCTACTTTCTTCATACATTTCATACTGTAAGATGTGGCAAACAAGAACTGTGAATTAACATTTGTACTATTTTGAAGTGCATTTCAAGGTGTTACTCTCACTTGCCCTAATTCTGTGTTAATTTTATGATGCAGAGATAGTTGTGTTGTCATCTTGCTTTTGTTACTGACTTGTAAACACTACCAGTGGTAATAGTCTTGAGATTTATTTCTGGGAGGTGCCCCTTTCATGTCTCAGCCAAATTGTTGAATATCCTGCCTCAAATTTCTCATGGCTTGCTCATTCTTTCTAGGTGACTGCTGGTGTATTAGTTTAACCTTTAGGCACCATACATCCTATATATAGGGCAGACGTACCACTACTCCCCAGAGTACGCTTTTTATATATTTAGTCAGTAAATATATTTAATTATTTTTTTAGACTTTCTGTCACCATCTTCGTTTATTCCTCCATAAAATGTCGTGTATTTCCTAATGTTACCCTTCTTGGCTCATAAAATATTCACATTTTACATAAATGGTGTGCCAAACTGTAAATATCCAGCTCCATGGCCAAAGGGTTAAAATATGTTACAGTTGTCCACATTCCTTTTCCTTGTATACTCATGTTCTATTATCATCTTTCCATTCACTGGGCTGATGCTACTTAATCTCAGCATTTGAAACTGTAATGACATAAACATAACTGTCAACCATCAACCCGGGTTGATGGTTTACAGTGGGCTCCATGTTATCCAACTCTCTGATAGCCATTTCCTTAAATGCAGGGCTGAACTTTGAGGAACTATACATAAAAATGTTCCACGCGTCAGAGAATGACATTCCTGAACCATAAATTTTCCAGCATAAAGTGGTTTCAGTTGCATGTGCATCAGCTATTTCTCCCACTCTTCTGCTCATGATATGGGCTCTTGTGCATGATTTGTTTGTAAAAAGTACTGTAAATGCCAGCGTGATCCTCATTAACCCATATGTACATTATTTACTCTAAGTGGTGTTTTTCTGGGTGCAATTGACCATAAATAACGAGGCTGCCTAGTACTTAAAAGTTTTCAGACTGAGTTGTGAAATTATTGCAGATGCTTAAATGACCTAACATGCTTGAGGGTGCATATAATAAGGCTGCAGTTCTCTTGATCATTCATGGATTAAGGTGTAGAAGCTACAGTAGTGGTCTTTTTCGTTACACAGAGAGTGTTTTAAGTCTGAATTTTTTGGATGTGTAATTTTACAACACTGAGGTGAAGATTTGGTATTTTGTTTTCAGGATTCACACAGTTTCTTGCTCGAGATGTCCAAGATACATTTCCTCAGTTGGTGGATAATGGGTTACGTATGTTGCTACAGTTACTTACTAGCTGGAAGAATGCGTTAACTCCAAATTCATTACGAGGCTCAAAAGATGGAATGGGAGCTGATGGAAATCGTGGAGGGAATAGAGATATGCAAGTGGCTAGAAAGACTGATCATATTCAAGTGAGTACAGAGTTTTGTACACAATAGATATGAAGATGAATGTCTCCTGGCATGTTATGTCATGTCATGTGGTAAATAGATTAGCAGACATCTTGGAGCAGCATAATGCCTCAGTCTTCAGGATCATCTAGGACTGCCTGACCCTGTAAGATGGAGGCAATTCACACTTCTGAAATTTCAGTTAACTTTTTGTCAGTCAGCGTGGCAAGATACAGGAACCTCACAGTTTACAAAAGGAAATGTGTCATTTTTGTAGTCACATTTACTTTGCTGTCTGTAAATTGTTGGTGTTCATTTTGTACTGTATTTAGTACCTAGGTAACATAATTGCAACTGAATTCCTATATGCATTTTGGTTTAATGTCTTCTTTGTTATCATTTAAAATGTAAGCCATGTGTACTTTACCCCTAAGTTTAAATAATTTTTTAATAATTTAGAATTTGTAGAACATAATCATATTTTTCATAACAGTAGTTAAAAATTTGTAGGTTTGTATGAATATTTATGGTTATTGCTATACTGTTTCTTATAGCATTGAAAAAGAGCTCTATGGAGTTGTTGGCAGTGTAGTAATTTTACTGGTAAAGTAATGATTTCCTCACCAAATTTAAGTAAGTTGTGTGTGTAGAAAGTAATATGAAAACATCTCATACCATTAATTCATTGTTGAGAGGGGAAATTGTGATAGAGAAAATAAATTTTTCTATGATTAGGCATGAGAAAATAGGTAGTTAAATGTGATATTTTGAGTTGTTTATATTTGAAATGTAAGATGTTAATGTCATTGTAAAACAGTCTCATTATTACACTTCAATTATTTTTGCAGAAAATGGAACCTGTGTTAAATGTTTTTCATCTTGTGGAAGGGTTTGCCCTAGTTATGTTGTGTAACTGTCGTCTGTATCCACGTCGTTTGTCTGTCCATATTCTGCGAGAGGTAAAGACTTTGATAAAAAGTTTGGGATGCTGTGAAGATGACCAGCCAGTTATTGATGTAATGGACCGCTGTTGTCCGCAAGTGATGGAAAAATGTCTGGGAATGCTGCCACCTGCAGAAAAGTCTGCCGTACTCTCGACGTCAAATATAGATCTGCAATGGATTGCAGACCGCAGCTCATGCATTTGGACTGCAGGTATTTTTGTGTGTGTGTGTGTGTGTGTGTGTGTGTGTGTGTGTGTGTGTGTCTGTGTCTGTGTGTGGGCGCATGCACATGTGTTCGTGCATGCAATCGCTAGGTCTTTGGTTCGGAGTCAGGAATATTTTGTCAGTATTAACAGTTCACAGTATTAACAGAGAACATATTTACTGGGTATTGGATCATGCACTAAGAAAGAAGATGCTGTTCCGGAATTACCCATATAAAATAAATATACTCATGTTTCCCTAAACCACTCATACTTGTCTAAGTTGGATTGGGTGGGGGTGTACTTACTGTACAGTATTTCTGACAGGATGTTAAGCATTACTATTTGTATTGGGGACTGAATTGTCAACTGGTGATGTGCATGTCAGTGTGACTTAATGTATTCCATTCTCTAAGGTTTCCAGGATGAAAACAGCACCAAAAGTACTTCATCATTGAACCTAAATGGTGTTGATCCATGGAGTACTTGTTTATTTGGCTTTCTGGAAAGAGGTCGTGTTCTTACCCTGTCTCCATCTGCTGTAATGCATTCCTGGCCAATTGTGTATGGCAGAATAAATCCTCTCTTCACAGTTGTTGACCCAACGTGAGTATCAGCACTGTGAGGTTCTTAATAACACCACAGAGTACTACTTGATAAACTGATAATCATTCTCTGAGTCCACTACTGAACCTTATCGTGAGGAGCTTGATTCACTTCATGCTGTTAATCCTAATTCTTTAACACTGTATGTTAGTGCAAATAACAGCTTAAGAAGTTTTAATTTTAGCATGCTGTGTGCACAGTGCACAATGAAAGGTGTGTAGAAGATGTGTTATATCAAGCAATTTGTAGGTTATTAATGAATTTTATGTTCTGATTCTTTTTTAATGCAGGCCTGTCAATGATAATAGAGCATCTTTATTGAGGGGATCAGCGACTGTGAAGAAGCCTGTGAATGAAAGGGATGTGTATATGCATGTATGGAAGAATTATGTGACATTTGCATTCCGAGTTGTTCCACCAGTTCCAAGCCCTGTTGTACGATGTGCATCTCCAGATCTTAGTCTCAGGTATGCACCAGTAAATGGCACTAATTATAGGGTATAGGAAATGGTTGTTTCATAGTTCTTGCTGTCACCATCTTTAGGATAGAAGACAGGGAGCAAAACTTGTAAGTTTTTGCTGTCTGTACTTAATGGTGTTGCATCACAGATGACAGTTGTATTTATTTACATTTTTATGGGAATCTGAAATCTCAGGTATGAAACATTTCTCATTTTTGTACTGTGGGGGTGATAGTGCATAGATGGGAGGATAATATTAAGAAGGATCTTTAGGAATGGGGATTGGGGGGGGGGGGCCCTGGACTGGATTGATCTGGCTCAGGATAGGGACAGGTGGTGGTGGTAATGAACCTCTGAGTTCCATAAAATGCGGGGAATTTCTTGACTAGTTGAGAACTTGTTACCTGCTCCAGAAGGCCTCCGCTCCAGGCATACTTTTTTTTTTTTTTTTTTTAAAGTTACTGCTAAATAAGTAAGCCTGCATGGCAGCTAGCCCCTTGCTTTTCAAATAGATTCGTCAAAGAGTACCTGAGCTGACGAGCAGCTGTTTAAATTTTTAAAAAATGTATTTGTTGGTAAAGGAGACCTTTGGCTTGTGTGAGCTGACTGAAACTTGAAGTAATGAAATCTGTAACATGTGTACAATGATACTGGTATGTGTGGTCATTTTGTAGCTCATCTCCAGACAGTCTGACAGCTGAACGCAATGACAACAAGTCTCCTGGAGGCAATGTGTCACCAACAGGACTGTATAAATTAGTGGTTCCACTCCTCCGTTGTGAAACTGTTGATGTGAGGGATGCAGCAGTACATGCACTTGGCAAAGTTAATTCTGAAGCTTTGAAGTAAGTACCACATGATCATGTACTCCCTTAAAAGTTTAAAAACATTGTTTTTGAAATAAAATCCAGTATTGCAGTTATATGAGATATTTCAAATGAAACCCACTGGGGGACTGGGTGAAGGAGTGTGGGCCACTGAAAGTATTCCTTGTGGTTGTTGAAGGAGGCATCATATGATGTATCAGCTAGTGGATGCACCACACAAAGGCCTTCCTGGACTGTACTGAAACCACTGCATTATGCAGGCTTAATGTCTCGTTTAGATGGTTTTTGCACCTTGAGTGGTGGCATAAACTGTGCCACTTAGTTCTCATTTGTTCTGATGTGTCACCTTTGATAGACACCCTGTATTTTACTGGTGTGTATAGCACACAGTCACATAGTCACCAGTGAATGGCTGTATTTCCTAATGGTGGCATCAGCAGGTTTCTTGTGAACAAGAATTTTGGAGTTGAATGGCAACAGTCTTTTATAATACTGGTGTGTTTTCTTATGTGAAATGGTTGGAGACTGAAAGTCACATATTCTTCTGTTGTTTTTTGTAAATGTTAGTATGATAATGCAGTATATTTTGGACATGTTTTTTGTATGATATTTCAAGATAGCAAGGGAGCAGGGCAGTTATCACTGGCCATTGTCATAGAGGATAGTCTTTCAAAAGCTGTAAAGTCATTCAGCTGGTCAGTAGATACTAGTATATTGGTGTTTTTGGAACTTGAAGTCCATTGTCATGTTCACAGGAGCCTGCTGCTGGACTCTGTCTTGGGCCAGTTCACATCTTCGGGTCCCCATTTTGATGTAATTATCCATGGCTTATTCTCCCGAGCGGTCCCTTTCCAGTATATTTTCCTACTAAAATTCATGCTTTTATCTTCCCTATGGTTTTTTTAGGTTTTGCTTATATCTTTGTTAGTTGATTCTAATGAGTTAGATGCCATGTATGTATAAAAAAATGAGCTGCAGATTTGTCTGTTTGAAACAAATAGTTATTGATAAAATGTTTATATGCTCCTGAATGCAGAAATTGTGAACTTAAGAATTTAAGTTACATTGTAGAATGTGCATGTACCTGTCCTTCCTGTTTGTGCTTCTGGCCTCTGTTTTCATAACTCAGAAGTTGTTGGGTTCTAGAAGATCTTTGCATTCATTAATGCGTTGTTATTTCTTTATTTGTTAAAATGTGATGATAGTGTTGTCAGTATATAAGGTACTGTGGAATGTCCTACCTACTGCAAGCACAGAGTTCAGAATTCTACAGAAGAAGCTGAAGTAGAGGTCAGCAGTACTGAAAGTTTGTTAAAAAATGTAATTTCATATCCAGAATAAAAATTCTGTCAGACTGTTTATAAAGCATGCATTTCCATAGTTGCACATTCTACAAAACAGTGAATGGGGGACAGTTATGAAGACTTTAACTTTCTCAGGGACCTGATGGAGGAATTGGTGATATACATCCGTGAAGCTGTTGACAGAAAGCAAGAGAATATGAGACGCAGACGGCGACGTGATGCCTTGAGACTACAGTTGGTTAGAGTGTTTGAACTTGTGGCAGAGTATGGGACATTTGGTATCAGGTACGGGCTCAGGACATTATTTAATTGTAGGCATCTCATTTACTGTATGATGCTTTCTTGCTTGACTTGTATAAAATATGACCTGTGGTCATTTATGATAATTCCTGTGTTGTATCAGATATTTACTGAATCTGTTGCTCCCATAGATGGGGAAGTGTTTTCAAATGTTTAAAACTGCCCAAACCTGGTAGCTGAACTGTAATAAAGATAAACTTGATTTGTCTTTGTGATAAAATCATTGACACCTGGCAACTGTGCTGCACTTAGGAGGAAGTAAGCTTGCAAGCCAGGCACATGTCATTACTAACTTTGGTCTCACATCATTTCTGCATCAGCCAGGTTTGACTGGTAGGCCCAGTATACACGAAAAAGGTTCAGTTAACATGTGACCACTTGCCTCTTTGTGAGACTATGATCTCACACAGTTTTAGCCTTGTATGATAATGACAGTCACACCATATGGTACTGTAATGCGATAGTAGATGTGAAAGCTGCTGTAATGTCTCATCTAACTTCATGTTGGTAGTCTCACATGCCCAAAAAGTATGAGCATTTGGTGTTAAAATAGTTTCTATACATAATTAAAAAAACTCTTTCTCCCTCAGTCTGTACAATTGTATGATTAATAATGTAAAATTAATTTTGAGATAATTAATGAAATTTGTAAAGAAACTGAAGAAATCTCAATGATGAATCAATGAGAATTGAACTGGTCAGCTTCTGAACAGAAATCAGAAGTCTCATCACTTGAGCCAACTTGCTGGGTGCAGGCAGTATGATTTCAATCTGTGTTTAAATTGGGACAATGCTCTCTGCAGTTTATGGTTTTGCAGTAACAGTTAGTGGAAGAGAGGGAGCAAGAATATTAGTTGCCCTTCCATTATATTTGCACCAAATCAAATGATTTAACTTGAAGGTCAAAAACTTCTTAACACTAATTGCAAATTATTCATTTAAAGAAAACTCAGTAAATGTGAGTGATAATATATTGTTTATATTAGATTTTGGCTAATAACAAAAAAAAATATTCACAAAATACATGATTTCTGTAAATGCAGGAACATTGGAATGGAATTTCACCGTATGTACGGTAGAGTCATGTTGCGTATGGTGATAGTTTCTGGACGTAGCGCATGTACCCAAAAGTGCATGTAATCACAACAGTCCCCTAGAAAAGTAATCGGGTTTAAGCATATTAATATGTGTGTGTGTGTGTGTGTGTGTGTGTGTGTGTGTGTGTGTTTGTGTGTGTACCAAATATTTCTATGAGGAAAATAGTATGGCAACAGTAACACAGCAAATACAGTACCTTTCAGTATACAAAATAGATCAGATTTAATTCAAAATTAATAAAATTCAAGGTATGGCGAATTATTGCCTGAAGAAGTAAATGCGACATGCTCTTCTGGATTTCATTTGAAGAACATTTTTATTGGTTACTGTCTTTTTTTTCTGCATTTTTTAACTCATATGTTCTTTACAATGAGTGTAAGTCCTCTTTGAGAACCTAATCAGTTTTCTTGCATTATATTTTAATTTATTTTTTCATTTCTAACAATTTATACAAGAATTCGTGTAAAAGTACTGCCTGTAAAAAGCAACTGTAATCTAGTTTTCAAGGTTTTTTAATGCATAATCAGACAGGATACAAAACTCCTGATTAAGTCTGGACAGTATATAATACAAATAATGTCAATGACCAGTTATTGATAATGTTAAATATTTAGGCACCTCATACTGACATACGCATTATTTGATTGCAGTTCATGTGTTCTGGATAGAGATACGCAGTCCCTTCACCCAACATTTGTGGAATATATTGATGGAGCTCGTTTGTACCTAGAGAATGAAGCCGACAAAGAAGTTTCAGCTGTCAGGGACATCAAACTGCATTTCTGCAACTTCATTCGAAAGATGATCAAGAGCTTTTCATGTATGGATTCAGAATGCATATATCTATTTGCATGACTGTGTGATGATGGTGTGGGGGAAGCTAGAGGGAATGTGTGTTTCACATAGCTGTATATATTAACCTTTAAAGTACAAATACAAAGTTTAGTTGAAGATAATTCTTATTTTGTTTGTTTTTCACTCTAATTTTCATATTCTAGATTTATTCTCTTCAAATAGCTTCTGCTTTAAGTTGAGACACTGTGCTATAAAAATTGGAGCTGCCTGAATATGTCATTGTATTTCCTCAGACATTGCATAGGTTTAGTCTTATAATGTTGTTTAGGCTCCATGGTAATCTGGGTGCTGTGGCCAGTGAGTTCATATGCAGTCGCTGGGAATGGAAAGGAATGAATACAGATATTTATTTCTCTGGTTAGTGCAATGTGGAATGAGAAGCATATGTCCTTCATTCTGCTGTAAGGATTTCTTTGTGACTTTTTTGAATTGTGGTTTCATGCTTATGACTATCTTGAACTCAACAGTTCAGTCCATTCTTTGTCAGGCCAGTAACGTGTGACAGGTCAGGCAGTGTAGATGGCTGTAATCATGATCAGATTAGAAGGTGTTGGGTTCTTATTTTGCCGAATCGCGTCAGAGAGCATTTAGCATCATGGAACTGGTGTTAGAACCAGACTCTGACGCACATTCATCGGAAGACTAAAACATTTCTGCTCAGAGTGGTGGTAACACTGACAGTGACACACATGACATTAGTGACACAAACTTCACACAGTGGAATGATAATACAAACTGTCAACCTTCTGTACCTGTAGTCTGCAGGTTTACAGGGTTTCTGAGTTGGTCGCAACAAACACAGCCACCCCACACCAATAAGGACCCTTCCCCACTTGTAGTTTTGATTTAAAGACAGGGAAGACAAGCTCCATCCATGAGCCAAGTAAAAAGACTTGCCACAAGACAACAGACACTGGCTTGTGCATTGTAAGAGAATTTGGTAACGTGTGTGTTCCGCCAAGAACAAAGAAATGAATGAAATTCAAGTGTTGAGAATGCAACATAGTGTTGTGTTCCACCCCATGTTTTGAAGTATATCACACCAAACTGCATTTCTTAGGATCATCTGACACTAAAATGGAAAAGTGGTACACAAAATTGTCAGTAAATACTAACACTGTAAATACTGAACAGATATTTTTGAGTAGTGTTTTCTTGATGAAGTAATGGTGGTAAAGGGTGTGCTGATATTACAGAAGGGGCTTTGAAAAGGAACAGAGGGTTGTCAGAGGCCCTTTATATGTGTGCATTTGCTTCGCTTCACCAGTATGAGGGAAAAATAAACGTTGCCTGGAGACATCTGTAAATAATTTGTGAATTCTGGAAAAATCTTAAGGATGTTAGTAAGAAAAATTAAACTTTATTAGTGATAATTTTAACTAGAATTAAACTTCACAATATCTTTTATGCCTGTAGAAGGCTTTTAGACAAATATTGTGAAAAAGAGATGTGTAATTATAAGTGTAGAAAATTTTAAAAAGACGACATGGTGTAGCAGGACAGTGTTTTCCCCATTCAGCTGTTGAGGGCATTTTATTACTGGGACAGTTTCCTTGTCAGCCGTAAAGGGTAAATGTGAGTGCATACTGTGTACAGGACTGACTGACAGTCAAATATTAGTTTCCCTTTTAAGTGAGGTATACACATAAATACCTTCTAGAGAGTTTAACTCATTAGGCATTTGGTAGTCTGGAAGTTATCTCAGTTGGACCTAATTTATTTTGCATGTTATTTTTACACAGATGGAAGCAGTTTAAAAATCCAAACATTGTCATGTATTTGTTACAGTTGAGTATATGCAAATGTAACTACAACATTTTGGGCAATTTTATGAAAATTCTGGCAAACTACATGGTATTAAGCATGTGTGATATCTTTGTCATGGCCCTGCTGACCATTACATTTGATCCAGTGGTTCTCTAGTTTTCTGGATCCTGTCTGCATTATAACATTCATACAGTTCTCAAACTTCCTTAAATTATGAAAACCATTCAAGTTTGGATACCACCAATTAGTTAAAGTGAAAAGCCAGTGTATTTAGTTTTGTCCAACCTACGTAAGGTTTCCAAATGTCCATGACAGTGAAGTATGGTTTTGTTGATTTCCAGTGGAAACATGCATCACACTGTTAAAGCGAGATGTGCGTCACAACCTGTTCACTCTGTTTGCTGGGTGGAGTGGGCGGTTTGGCCGACCTCTCGGTCACCCAGCATCAGGTCAGGAAGGTGATGAGAAACCATGCTCTGAACTTCAGCTGTCAGCTTTGCAGGCAATGAGTGCCCTGCTATGCTGTGGGCCTTGCTTCAATCCTCAGGGTTTGGCAGAGGATGGCTTCCTTTATCCTTGGCTTGATATGCTGCTGGCCTCACATGATGAAAAGGTAGGACACTGTCATATGATACACTGATTATTTGTTGTAGAGTGGAACGTGCTGGTTGAAGAGATCCTCAGTTCTTCTATACTGTAACTATTGTGAGCTTTTTCACTGGAGATTCTGATAGAAATATCTGTGTATAGATGTGACTGTTCTGACATATTTTCAGCATCCTGTACTTACACAGAGGAGTGATGTCATTGGAAGTTACTGTTTTTGGAAGTACACAGATGTGATCAAAATATTCCTGAACTTTTTTTAGGAAGTTGAACTTGACAAGGATATTTCTTACATGGCATATAGTAACAACTCTTTGTAATTTCATTCTTCAGATGGGCTATGGCCTTTTTCCTCTGTTTTAATATTATAGCCCACCTTACTTCCTCAGTTGGTTGGCACGTCTTAATCTCAGGGAATCCAAGTGTTTCCAAGTAGTGCATATAGAATTGCAAAACAGTAACTTTTCTCTTATATTATTTAAACAAATTTTGATGATATAGATGTTTATGTGTATGTTTTGATGCGATGTTGAAATTTGGTACACTTCTTGTCTGCAGTGGGACCATTTCACAATTAATTTTCAGTTATTCTGTAATTGCAAATAGCATGATACATTCCTCTTGTAACAACCACACTTAACTTCACAGCTCTAACCACAGCTTTTAAATTGTGTAAACCGTTTATCAAACTGATGTATAGAAAGAAGTCTTATCACCACCTAGCTACAAAACAGACCAGTTCACTGGCATTTAGTTTACAAACTTGCAGTTTCCAAAAATTCATCCCACCTTAAATTTTCTTGCTGTTCTCAATTGACTGTTACATTTCACTACTCCCTAATTGGTCCAAAAGTTGACATTTTGAATACGTTATCACCATTGGCTGCTAATTAGTTAACCCTTTTTCCCGTGCTTTAACTTGTATGAACCCCTATCCACGTCCTACTTGTTTTTTAATGTGCAAGTGTGACTATCATGGTGTCAGCCTCCACAAGATTTAAGTGTCCAAAAGTATTCAAAGTATAAAATTTTAACTGTTCCAAAAAGGTCCCTAAACCATTAATTTTGACACTGACAGAGAGCTAATATGTTAGCTTACTGCATGACCTAAACTCTCTCTCTCTGTCCCCTCTCAGCTGTTATACAGACTTTTTAAAATTTCATTTCCATCTTACACTAAATTACTGATTTTGAGCAAATCTGCCTTATCTGCCAAATATAAATTTTTACACCTAATGAAAGTGATTAAACCACATATAATGGTCACAATAGCAATCTTGTTTTATGCAGACATGTTTTATTGATTTTTCACATTATAATGACTAATATGCATGAGTATTGTTCTCTATATTTTATGTGACTGGAAGAGCACAAACTTAGAAACTTAAGGAAATGTTGCAGGATGATTTGCAGATTATATTTTTAGCTGTTTTACTAGCTGAGTACTTAACACCTTCTCAAGGAGGACTCTGCAGAATGGAGACAGTCATTTAAAACATTTTACTGGTTTTTTCCCCTTAAAGTTGGCCAAATTTCTGTTTAATCTTCCATTGATATGGTACATTCAGAACTGAGTCACTTCATTTTATGATAAAATTTTTGAATGGAGCGAAGTGGTGATTTATGTAGTTGTAGAAGAACTCATGTCTCCTGATGCATTTTGGAAGGGCTACAACTGAAGGTATGAGATTGAGGAGAATCTGCACTAAATACCTCTTGCAGGTTTGTAGTGAGGCATTTCACTTGTCACTTGCATGAAGTTATTCCTTTCCAAGCACTCATTTCTATTGGTTTCCTAACTATGCATGGGCTGGGTTTGTCACAGAGTGAAAGCTTTTTGTTTTCCAAACTGAAAAGTACCATAACTGGAAAGAGTTTTTTGGCAGTGTCAACAATTATTAAAACTGTGATGTTACTCAATCATCCTGTAAAATGAAGAGTATCAGAACTGCTCCAACAAGGTGCAGGATAGCTGGAATGGGTGTTTAAACCTTCAAAAACTATGACTGACCTGAATGGTACTTAAAGATTCAGTTTGTATTGCACAGTAAGCACTGTCTCTTGGTTTAAAAAAACCAATCATTTGATGCTGTATAGGGAAATAATCACTACTGGTTCTGAGATCTGTGCAAAACCCACTGCAGAATGTTAAACCTGATGTTACATGAAGTAGCCACCACCCTTAGAGTACTGTTGTTCATTGAAATGGTAAGTAAAAATTCAGTTTGTTTCTGAGATAGAACACAGCTACTGTCTATCATGAAGACCAGCCAGCCATCCAGCCAGCCAGTCGTCAGTGCAGTTTAAGGAAATAACAGCTATTTATTGTGAGAAAACACACACATGTACTGTGTATGTAAAAACTGCAGAGTTTCTTATTGTTATAGTGGGTGGTACATATAGTTACGACTGGTATTTCAAAGGTTAAAATGAAGGGTAGTGTATTTGAGGAGGCTACTTCGATTAACTGTTATGATATTTAGTTCTAGTTCCTTCCAATCTCCCACCCATACACAGTCTTAAATCAAGGAGCTATTTATTGGCTATTTCTGGGATACATAAGGGAAGAGATGTGAAATGGTGCTTATTGAGTAGTCATTTTGACACATTTGTTCAGGAACTGAGAGAATTAATACATTAATCCTGTGATTTGTTATACCATATTCATCTTCCAGTAGAAGTCTGTGAGTTGTCACCACTCCTCCTTCAACAAGATTCTGTAATTTGTGCATTTGTGTCATTTGTAGTTATGGTACTATGAAACACGCTGAAGACAATTTTGGGAAAATACAAGATATTAGGCATATAATGCAGGACAATGTCTTAATACGGTTAGCCTGAAAACATTATTTTGTAATTGTATCGAGATTGATGTTCCCTTTGCTTGAATTTTATTCCATACAAATTCTGCATTAATGATTCAGTTTGACCATCAAACGACATTTCAAGTTGTACTGTCTTTAGTGATTTTGACACATTCTTGAATGTAAGACAAGATTCGTTTTACAAATACAACTGGTATCTGAACAGCCCTTTTTGCCAGAACTACTCTATAAGTTGAATTTTTCCTTACTGGCCGTCAAATACCCTCTAGGAATTTTGGAACCAACCGGAATTTCAATTAATAAAAAGACTGATTACTAGTGGACTGAATAAAGCACTACTGGAAGAAATGACACCTGTATTTTTAATAATTCTGCAAGTATTATTTCTGTAGAAAGGCTTTTTCCAGCCCTGAAAACAATCGTAACACTCCATAACTCACAGCTACTTAAACACACTGGGTTGGCTTTGATGTCCATTGAAAGGCAAATTCAGAAAAGTGACATTCTGGGGTTCTCTGATAGAAGTTTGTGACCACCAGTGTCACAGAATTGATTAAAATGCAGATAAAACTAAGTGGTGTGTAGATTTATGTGCATTTATTCTTCACTTTGAAAGTGCTCCGAAGTTGATTCAGCCCCCTCCCCAAGATGCTGACAATTTGAGCGGTTCAGGGTTGCCAATATAATCCAGATTTAAAAGGAGATTTACACAAATGTCTACAATTCATGCACTAATTGGCCCCTTGAGAGATAACAATAACAACATCATCAACAACAACAACAACAACAACAGAAAAACGAAAGTGATATTGGTAAAAGGTAAAAGGGTAAAGTTCACCCTGTAACAGGCCATGAAGACTTGTAGGGGAAAAAAATGTATGGCTCTATTCTTTCTTTAATTTTGGCACTGGATGTGAGTGGGTGGACAGTGCCTCACCTAGGCTGCTTTACCCCTAGGAAAGTTACCCGATACCCATTGTATAGGAGGCTGGGTGGGCCCAGTGCCAGTCTGGATGGGTGTGGAAAATCTCACCCCACCGGGATTTGATCCTCAGACCACCAAGCCTGTAGTGAGTCATTACCAGTAGTAACAGGGGCAACTGGAACAGTCTCCAAGTCCTTCAGATATTATCTGAGCAACATACCGGGAAAGTATGAAGTGAAGGAACTACAGCAAACAGCCATACTGGGCGTTACTTCAGAAAGTGCAAATGTAAAAGTACAAAACATTCAGCATGGGAAATAACATTACATGTAGCATAATTTGTAGCTATAGAATAGCTGCAACAGTACATACCCTAAAAGATGGTTGCTTCAGGTATGTATTTGTAAATAGTCTGCATAATGATGATTGATGATGATGATGATGATAATAATAATAATTTCAGCAGACCTGATATACTGCTCATTGTCAGTGAGAATAAAACAGTTCCCTTGGCCCATAACCTTTGCTAATCTGAAGCAGGGGAAATTATGAAATATGAAAACTTGGCCCTGGAAATCAAAATTATCTCGAAGTTTAACAACGTATCTATTTACCCCTTAGTCGTCTCAGCGGAAGGAGTGATTACCAGAAACGCCCTAAAATATCTAGAGAATACGGGTTTAACCAAAAGCCTCTTGAGAGTACCATTACAAAAATGTCATATATTACGCAAATTCCTAACGACACGTCCCTTGACCTTAAGGGGACAGGATGAAGTTCCTTCCCCTGACAGTCCGTTTCCACCGACAGTCGGGGATATGTGAAGGTTTCCCGGCAGATAAGTGATGAAGCCAATAATAATAATAATAATAATAATAATAATAATAATAATAATAATCAAGCAGTACACACAGACAGAGAAGTTACAGCAAATAGGCCAGATATAATAATTAGAAACAAAAAAGAGAAAACATGCACGCTGATAGAT
>Ga0123357_10002443_pt1 | contig 20742 bp, 8 predicted proteins | sample TergutEmb28metaG_FD_89873 | JGI IMG/M metagenome (GOLD analysis project Ga0123357, IMG submission 89873) | Embiratermes neotenicus P4 segment gut microbial communities from Petit-Saut dam, French Guiana - Emb289 P4 | ecosystem: Host-associated > Arthropoda: Insects > Digestive system > Gut ... | reverse complement strand
TTCATATGAAGGTGCCATTCAGTCACAGTATCTTTGCATGTTGCAGTAGAAATGACAAACTGATTGTGTGGTATAAACTGTTGCTTTTGAGTAAATATTTATCTTGTAAATTAATTATTTTCATTATATTTTAATATATTGCTGTAGTGTGCCATATACTCCACCCATCTCATCCTCATTGAGAAATATTAATTCATGAAGCTCCTTATAGTGCAAGTTTTTTCAATCCCCTTTAATCTTGTCTCTCTTAGTTCCAAATATCTTCCTCAACACACACAGCTTACATTCTGCCCTGAAGGTGAGAGTACACGTTTCACACTCATGCAAGATAACAGGCAAAATTATAGTTCTGTTATTTTAACCTTTATGCTGTTAGATAGCAACTGGGATGATAGAAGATTCTGGACAAAATGGTCCTAGGCATTCCACATATTTTCAAGCATACAGTTTTGATTTGTTAGTACCGTTGCCATACATTTGAACTTTGCCATATTTGCTAAAGGTTTATTAGCAGTATGGTGTCCTTTTGTCCTGCATTCTGTTGGTATATGTGATATACCTGTGAAAATTTAGAACAAAATTAGATAATGGCAGGTAGAGAGCATTTTACAGTGACATAAGTTTGATCCTTTCCACTTCTTACAGTTTGGATAAGCTTTCCTGTCAGTAAAAGGAACTTCCCCCCCCCAAAAAAAGTGTAATTTTAAAGTTGTTGCCCACAACACACAGGTGAAACTGGATGTCATCTGTATGTTAAAAATTAATTAAAATAGAAGAACTCATACTAATCACCAATATCTGTTGTCATTGGACTGTCAGAATGGCCAGTGTCACTGAAGATGCTGTTTCTAAACAAACTTGCATTGCAGTGTGAATTGCTTTAACGTACTCAGCCACTTGAGATGTGATGCAGTTTCTTAACCTAAGAATATAAAAGTACTTAATGCTAGAAATGGTTTTAATACACAGCACAAACACTGGACTAAATAATATAACCAAACATAATGTCGTGAGTGTGAAACCTTACATTACACATTGAATATAAAGTGTAATTTGTGTTTCACACATGTCTTGGGACAATTTATGGTTAAATAAATATAATACTGTACTCCACTGTCTGTTGGGATGATTAAAGAATTGCAGACATACAGATCAGTGAATAATACTGCAGCCCTGTAATTGGGTAATATTTACTTACAGTTTTTATTTTTATGAAGAAGATATTAGAAAAAATATGTAACATTTCTATTTAGTGTTGTGTAATATTGTTTTATACTTACTAAAATGAATTAAGGGAATTACTTGCACCATTGTTACACATTTGAAAAGTCTGAGGTGTCTGTCAGTTTATTTAAAACATTTGGAAATTTTAATTTGTTACCTTAAAAACCAATATAACATGTCCTAATGACACATTTTTCACAGAAGTGAAAAAGTTCATGGTCTCTGGGATTTGATTCATGTATTTAGCTAGAGATCCCATTCCTCAAATGGTTTGTACCTCAACAAAACTACACAATGTCATGTCCAGAGGACCATAATATTCATAGTCTCCACTGTTGTAAAATCCTCAAATTTTTCCCTGAGAACTCTTTCATGAAAAGAATTAAAAAGTTCTGTAATATTAGATTACTTCACTTAATACTGTAAAGGTACTCTCAGAATTTCTCCTTGCCCATTGCATTTGAGTGCCTGTACATTTCCTAATATAAAATAACAGTTGGTTAGAATTAACCAAAGCTAATTCATGGATAGTCATTCTCCTTTAACACTCGTTGCAGTTTTTATACTGTAGTGACTTGATCCTTGGAATAATAAGGAATGAATTATGTTACAAGGAGTTTGGGATTGGATAATGCAAGGTAAATGTTATATCAGGTTATAATTGGTTAAAGAAAGGGATGATTGTGAAAACCACAAACCATTAATGAATGTGTTGTACCTGCTTGCAGAGTTACATTGTTCTGTTTCTTCCATTCTATTGGCCCATAGTAGCTCAAATGCTATTCACACCAGCTGAATGGAATATGAGTTTAGAATTACTTCATAACAGCTTTAAGAGCAGTTTATGTATATTATGTGTTTCAATGCTTTATAGTTTGAGTTACTGGTAGGAATCATTAAATAAATTACAAATAGGCAGTACTGAAAATATTATCCCTCTACTCGGACATGCAAGCACTGTATTGTTTGAAGAAAAGTGGAAGCTGACATGAAGTACCCTGTAATTAGTTGTATATCGTTGCTCATATTGAATTACAGTATCAGTCTTCTTGTGCATTACCTTATTGACTCACGTGGTGAATATTTAGCCTAGCTCCTATTTCATACTTTTTTTTGTGCATACATCATTTATTGTCAAGTTTCCTGTCCAAGATTTAACTGTATTCATAGGTGTATGAATACCTGTTGTACTTGGAATTGTGACCCTGGGGAGTTTACTTAAAATTTTGTCTCACACTTTCATGCAGAACTATTTTTTTTGTGTGTAATTCATGCCAAAAGTGCACATTTCTTATATTTAACCTTTAGGATCCCCATTGATAAACACTACTTAATATGCAGTGCAGCCATATCACAACCATATTTGAAAAGTGAAAAGAGAATAGAATGCTACAATAGTAGCATAAATAATTTTGTGGCATTTACTGATAGCAATGGGCCTGAGAGTACTCACTGAAGTGTTAGCACTCAGGCAGTGATAGTTCGTCGCTGATATTGGGAATGACGGCAGCATGTAACTTGGCAGAAATGTGAAATGTCCATCAAGATGAGTCTGAAATTAATAATTTAATCTTGTTTTGTAAGCTGATCAACAATGGGGAGGGTAGATTATTCATTTGGGAGTAGGACCGTATTTTCAGAATGGGCCAGCATTAGCTACTTGTTAGAGGTGATACTGTCACGTGAGATTATTCATTTGGGAGTAGGACCGTATTTTCAGAATGGGCCAGCATTAGCTACTTGTTAGAGGTGATACTGTCACGTGAGTTTGCAGTTTACATAGTGACCAATTTAGAGATTTTTTTTTTTTGCATGCTGACCAACTTGAACATTTTATTTAATATATGGAGTGTTTTATCACATTAACTGTTTGTGTCCATTACTTTGTTACCTTTTGTGTTTATTCAGTCACACTAAGCAGACTGGTGTAGTAGTAATGCACTAGCTTGTCTTTATGGTGTACCCATTTACGCCTTAGTTTAGTGGGTAGGATGTTTCCAGGCAGTATGTTGAAACAGCCATGCCAGCTTCCTTCCAAATCCTTATTATCTCACCATTCATGATCACTTTATCTCATGCTGTGGTTGAAATAGTGCCATTATATGGTATATGAATCAGCCAATAGGGATTGATGCTGAAAATGTCTGTTGTCATTTGCATTCTTGTACAAAATATATGTTATCTGTTGTGATTTTTTAGGCTTACAACACTGATAAAACTAGTTTTAAATATGTCACGGATTTTTTTTAAATGCTCTTTTGCAGGTTAAAAATGCCTTGTATAAATGTATTGTAAATGTTAGGTTCTTTCATTGGAAAGTCAGTATTGTATATATTGCTTTTTCAGTAAAACAGAATGGTGTCAGCATTTTATCCAGCATTGAGATCTTTGTTTCCTGTTTCTGTCAAAGACATTACTCTAAATGTCCTCTGCATGCTATATTTTAATGTTTTAAGCATTGTTGGGAATGTTTAATGTACCATTTTTTATTGGATTGGGTGTGGCAATTAAAGAAACACATAGGCAATGCAGAATGTCCTTGATTTTCCAGTGCGAATGATGGCGTTATGTACTGCATAGTGTGCAAGAAAGAAGCTCGACCAGCAAGCATCTACTGCAGTGACTCATGCATTTTGAAACATGCTCAGGAGTCCCTCAGCCTAATCAACAAAGAGAAGCATGTACCAGCTGCATCACCAACTGCTGCTGCACAAATGGTCCATAATCAAAACCAGGTGCCAGCATCTAGTGGACACAATGAACAGCTGCAACATTCAGGAGTAGCATCAGGAAATGTAGGTGCAGGTTCATCAGCACAGCTTCCCAGAGCAAAACCTGATGCCAGAGTTATTGTATTTGAACGCAAAACAGGAAGACTTTTGGCAGGTATGTTGTGTGTTTGTTGAAAACAGTGGATTTTACTCTGCACCATTCCAGAAACCACTTGATCAAAAATTCACAATGTGGAGAAATCCTCCTCCTACTTTTGCCTTCCTAGGATAGACTATGGACCTCTTGTATCTTTAGTTCATCTGCTAGAAAGTCTTGCAAACAGGCTTCTCAAAATATGGGTGTCTACTTGCAGTGTTTGCTGACTGTGAAAATTATGGGACTGGGTATTCAGACATTGTTACAAGAGATGTTACACAGGTGGTGAGTGATAAAGGTTTTGCTTGAACTTGGTCCTTCAGAATTGGGGTGCACATTAAATTTTGCCCAGTACATATGCATTAATGGCTAAACATAAATAAACATTCTATGTCCTGTCATGTCATCTGTTATTATTTTTACCAGAAACGTACATAGTTTTATATATACACACAGGACCACAGGACGTAGAGAAAATGGCGCATACAAACATTAGTGACCTCAAAACAAAGCAAAATGTGAAGGGAACAGATCCCCCTAGCAGTAGTAATTACATGGCCATCAAATGGGGCAAAAAGTGGCACATGTGAGACAGAGGGATGGACAGAATACTTCAGGAAAAAAAAAAACAGGAGAAGTACTAGAGGGCACATAACAGCAGTAGGGACAGGTAGAAAGCTTAAGAACACAATACACCAATTTTTTATGCTGCTTTGGTCAGGCAGACTATTGCCCAGTTGGATGATTTATTAGACGCATTTTTTCAAATTCTGTTTTGCAAACAAGCTTGTTTTATGTTCAAATTAAGACACAAACTGTAAACCTGTTTACCTTAAATAATAAATGTTTCTCTTTGTACATAGGACTTAAAAACATAATTGCCAGGTTACTGTAATACAGTAGCACTGATTTACATTAATGATCTTAGCATTGGAAATATAAAGGATATGAAAATTGTTTTGGGATTGGAAATATCTAGAAATTTGACAGGCATAGTTAAAATATTGTGGAGTTAATATTTTTATAATATGGAACCTGTTTCTGTTAACATGTTTGTAAGTTAAAATGATGCTTTACAAAGTGGAACTAATAAAAGCAGGTAATAAGAACTTAGTGCTCTGAAGGAAGCTGTGTTGTTAATCTGAGACCCATGTTCATGAAGCTTGCACAATATCTGCAAACCTGTCATATCCCACAAGCTACAGAATGATTTCTGTCAGCATGTAATATTATGGTTGTGGGTTGTAGAGTGTTTGTAGATAGTTGTAATATGTGGTTTCTGGCATCAATATGTTAAAGACTTTGTGAAAAATAGGTGGGACCTTTTCTTCCTACACAGCTTTATTAACTGAAACCTAAAATATAAATATTTGAAATACTCATTTTATAGTTTTGTTAACAGATGTATTATGTTCTTGCATCCTGCAGAAAAGAAAAGTACTAAGGATTTCTGAACGTAACTAAAAGGTAAAGTCTGGACAGGCCGTAAGGGTTCCAGGATGTTGATGCTTCCACATTTCTAGACAGGTTGCACATGAAGGTGGTAAGGTTGTCAGCCGTACGCACTGGCCGCCTGTACCCCCCCAGAAAATATTCCTGGTACTCATTTCTGTTAGAGGCTTAGTTGACCCTATGGCCACAGTATGGCCTGAAGGATTATGTGAATGAAAAATTCCAATTACACCATCAGGAAACGATCGTAATATAATTACCTGTTTGAAATTTAAACTTGCCAGTTTGCAAAATCAGTTTCATATGAATAGGAAAATGTGTTTTTGATGTCCTATAAATACAGAAACACTGACAGTAAGGGTTGTTATATTTTACAAATTTTCAGGTCCAAATGCTCCTACAGCATCAAACTTGAAGACCTGGTTGAAAGATAATCCAACATTTGAAGTTGTTCGGCCAGGAGTTATGCCAACAACCAAGTTTTACAATCAGAAAACAGCTGGACAACTAAAGCAAGTTCAGAACACAAAATCACTGTATGTGCAGTCAAAGGTTGTTCCTCTTCAGCCCAAACCTGTTGCCATCCAACCTAAACCTGCAGCAGGTGCAGCATTAACAACAAAACCCCTGTTAGTATCTCCAGTAGGCCGAGTTCAAAAACCAGCGGCATCAGCACCAACTGTAATTGTTGCACGAGATACGTCTACAAAAAGCATTGTAAAAGGCAGTCAAGGAGTAAAATCTCCAACTGGAACTCCAACAAAGTCCATAAACAAATCTGGAGGGAATGTCACAAATGTAGCACAGGCAGGAAAACCAGTTCCAGTATCTACAGTTACCAAAGTTCCAGCAACTTCTACAGTCAAGGAAAATACAGTGACTAAAAGTCAGACACCTGTTGTGACAAAGAAAGTTGAATTGAAACGTACTTCTTCGACATCATCAACAGAAGCTCCAAAGAAAGAAGAAGAAAAGTCTCCAGGTCCAGAGCCTATCAGAATTAATGTCCGGAAAACATTACAGGAACTTCTTCAGAGTCGAATACAAGAATGCACAGATCTTATTGTTGCAGAAGAAGACATTCAGAAAATAGCACTTCATATTGAGGAAGAAATGCACACCTACTTTAGAGACACAGGTATCAAGTACAAATCTAAATATAGGAGCCTTGTCTTTAATATTAAGGATCCTAAGAACCTGACACTTTTTAGGAAGATTGCTGATAAGTCAGTGACACCTTTTCAACTGGTACGACTGTCTCCTGAGGAATTGGCTTCACAGGAGTTAGCACAGTGGCGTGAAAGGGAGGCAAAACATCAGTTAGAGATGATTAAAAAGAATGAATTGGATATGATGACCCTGTCAAAGACATATGTAATGAAAACACACAAGGGTGAACAAGTCATTGAAACAGATGACAGCATGAAGACAGATGTTCCAGAGTTAGTAGATCCATCTGCAGTGCCTGACCTAGTTTCTGGCTTGAACAATTCTGTCTCATCAACAGTGGAGGATACCACTCTAGAGCAAGAAAGAGAAAAGGTTAAAGACAAAGGAAAAGAAGGCAAAGATAAAGAGAAAAGAAAAGAGAATAAAGACCGAAGTTCAAGAGATCGGGAAAAATCAAGACGAGATGAGAAGAAGCGAGGTAGTCATGATAGAGAACACTCTAAAGATAAAGATGGGAGCAGGCATGAGAGTCATAGAAGTCGAAGTGAACGAGATGGCAAAAGGAGTGGAGAACGGGGAAGGTCTAGTAGCAAGACTAAACATCACCACCATCACCACAGTTCCTCTGAACGAGACAGGGACAGGAGTAGGAAGGAGCGACGAGATGATGAATCAAAGAAAGAAGAAATGCAGATTAGGAAGGAAGATTTGAAGAAAAGTATCAAAGAAGACAACAAGGTAAGATGTTTGCCATGTGCCTTTCGCTAATTAAAGGAGTGAGGTGAAGTTCAAGTGTAAATATATGTATGTGACCATACTGCTTGCATTTTGTACAGAATTGGCTTATAAAATCACCCTTATTAATTGTCACTGCTAAAGATAAATTAGGAATGCAAATAGCATAGAAATGAATTGGAAAGTATGTGTACTCTTCTCAGGTAACACCAATGTTGTTTCAGTTCGGGTAACCATTAACACATGTCTGACTTCTGTTTCTAGGTTACAGTTGACAGCAGAATTGAAGAACAGGGTATGAAGAATGAGGTAAAGACAGAAAATGACAGTCAATTTAAGACAGATTCTGTGGCTGAAGTTAAAGCAGAAGAAGACAGTGATTTGTCTGACAGAGAACCAAGTTCCACTGTGACAATTAAGACCCCAGACATCAATAACATTGATGATAGTTCTACTCTGGGGACTCTAGACATGGATAAGAGTTCAGGGACTAGTACAACGGTATGGAAAGGTTTTGTCAACATGCCAGATGTAGCAAAGTTCTTCACCACAGTTCAAGTGGTATCTGGAGATTCCCAGAACCTTTGCAAGGACTTACCTGATACAGTGGATATAGTTGGCAGGTATGTATCATTTTACTTTACAGTACATTATTGTCTTGGTTGTACCATCATGGTACAGTTTCTTCCTTGAGCAGTGGTTAACTTTCAGCTGATTCAGAAATTACATGTTATGATATACAGATTGTCCAGTTAATATATCACACTCAACCTCCACATCTGAGATAAGTTTTAATATTCTGCACCCATCTACCAAGTAGGCTGATGCGGGAATAATGCTTTGGGCTTTCATTCAAGAGATTCTTGTCTCAGTTAGGCTATCACTTATACTGAGGTTTCTTGTTGTTTTCCTTAGTCTGCTGACAAATGCAGGGATGGTACTACATTGTATGTTGTTTGCCCATCCAAATTCCTCCCTACTCAGCATTCCATTTCCCATCCCTTTGACATTTGGCAGCATCTTTATATGAAATACCTCAGTGTCTCTCTGAACAAATTTTCAGACCTGTTTTTGGTTCTGTATTTGTCACTGGTCATGATTTTCATTTACTACCATTACAGATGTGATGTTTTTCTCACAAAGCTAATCACCAGTAAAGAATTACACATAAATCACATTCAGTTCAATAAACTGTCAGTGTGTGTGTGTACATACACAACAGTAGTCTTCATGCAATCTGCAACATGTCTTGACTTTATAAAAGTTATTTTCATGACTTCCACAAATTTGAAAACTCACAATCATTCTGTTCATAACCTTCATATAAAATTGTACATAAAGTTGGTTGCTATTAAAGTAAAAACTTCATATTAATGCATTCTGCAGAAATTCTTTGCATTATGGAATTTCTCTTTTATATTTAGGAGATTTGTTATTATTTATTTATATATATATATTTTTTTAAAATCAGAATTGTAATATATATCATCAGCGAAATGTTCAAGAGTATTAAACTTAAAAACCATTAACCTTTATCAACTGAATGGGATGCCTGTGTCCTTTTAAATGTAACTCTTGACTGGCAAAAGGGAAAACATCCCCCGCAGGTGCAGGCATGGGCACTTAAAAACAAAATAATTCTGGCCATCAGTGGCTAGACGTAAAGGTTAAAGATAACTACACTCATGCAGCAAAGGGAAGGCTAACAGTATTATTACTGCTGCATATACATATATTCAAAGTGCAGAAGAGTTTCACTAGTTTTAGGGTTAAGTTTAATGTAATAATAAAAATAAAGTTATACAAAAACATTGATAACAGAGATAAATACATAACCCCTTATGTAAGGAAGATTTTGTAGAATTGTAGTATTTATACCTTAACAACAGTGAACTTTGTATTGACAGCTTATTGAACTCAGTATTTATTGCTACCACAAGAGAAGGCTCAAGTACAATAAATTATATGGTTTACAAAACAAATAAATAATATTCAGTATGGCCACAAACACAAATCTTGGTTTTATTAACTGTAATCAGTACCTAAACTGTCTCCAGTCCAAATTATCCTGGTTTTTTGGAGAACCTCTTTCTCAGTTATTGCATTTCCAGTGAAGAAGAAGAAGAAGAAGAAAAAGAAGAAGAAGAAGAAGAAGAAAGCAAAGGGCTGTACTGACTTAAAATTAGGAAACTGAAATAACAATGCATTATAGAAATGTGAGAAAAATGTTTTGGTGGAGGAACTTAACATTGACATTTTACAACCTTGTCTAACTGGAATTTTGAATAAGTGGAATACTTGATTCTTTATTCTTTCTGGAGAACACTGACTTCTTAGCACAGTAGTTTTAAGATAGACTGAACTAACTGTATTATTCTGGTTTAACAGGATTGTGCCTGAAACAGTTTGGGACTATATCTCAAAAATGAAAAAATCTGGAACCAAGGAAATATTGGTGATACGTTTGACAGCAGCAAATGATGAAGAGAAGATACCATACATCACACTTTACACATACCTTAATACCAGAAATCGCTTGGGAGTTGTCGGAAATGTTTCAAAAATGATAAAAGATTTCTATATTATGCCTCTTGCAAGTCACAATCCTGTACCACAAGTCTTACTGCCATTAGATGGACCCGGTTTTGAAGATTACAGACCACATTTGTTACTTGGAATACTAGTCAGAGCTCGACGAAAGAGACTTGCTCCAGAGCTCACTTACATAGCCAAAGTACCTAAACGTCCCCCGCCTCTGCCTACCACGGTAGAGACCACGGAAAGAAGTTACACACCCCCACTCCCTGGTTCAGCAGATGATGTTGGCAGTCTGACACCACCTCATCCTCCACCTAAGCTAGCAACATCTGAAGGGTACACACCACCTCATTCACCAAGACATGCATCATTTGGTGCAAAGAAATTCAGAGCTAATACAGATCCAAGATTGCTGCGTAAAACAAACCAAGACACAGGGCATGATGGAAAAGTTTCAGAGAAACGAGATGAAGACTTGATTCCAAGTATTCCTACAGCTACATCTAAACTCAATGTGCAATCTATGGATGGTGGTGGTGATAATGATGATGATGATGATGATGATGATGATGATGATGATGATGATGGGGGTGGTGGTGGTGGTGATGATGATGATGATGATGATGATGATGATGATGATGCACCATATAGCCCTGGTGGTGGAATGGATGATGACATAGGAGAATCTAGTGAAGATAACTTGCTTTCTACACCAAAGAATTCTTCTGAACTGCAGAGGAAAATGGAGGAACTCAATCGAAAAATTGAAGAGCAGAAGCAACAAATTCAGAGTATCAGTAGTGCCATTGTGGGAAGTGATTCTGCTGGTGCATCTGCAGTTGGAGTGACTGGAGTGGAATCATTGCAGGTATGATTAGCCTTCCATACTATTACATGATTAACTAAAGTTTCATATTGATAATGTTATTAACATGTATTAAATTTTTAAGCAGTCACTATAATCAAAAGTAAAACAGAATAACAGCATGCTGCATACACTGTGATGCAGACAGCCATGTGATGAAATTTCAGAGCAACCTTGTGCTCTGTTAGCACAACTAGCCTGTTGATATTCTTCATATTCTTACCTTTCTGCCCTAAATAAATATTTCTTCCCTATTATGTTTTTCATCTGTTTTCTGCTTACTTTCGTGTGACATGTTTTTATTAGCACTTTGTTTTGAGTTTGTTTTCTAGTACACTTTTTTTTATGGCCAGAGAATTTTTCACATACCTATGGAATAAATAATTTCTTTCTTCCATATGTAAGTTCACTGCTTCTCTTAACTCAGTTACATTTTTAAAGAAGAATAACACACACAAAATGCAGTAATTGTTATGCATCTGCATTTGTCTACATGCATGCTTACTTATCTGAATACAGTGTGATGTGTGTGTCTGCTGGGTCCCAAAAGATCTTAATAAAATGTGGAAAGTATTAGATGCTAATTTTCTTGAAACTTCAACATAAATTTTGAGTGAATTATTTTTCATGACAGGTGGTTACAGTTAAGCAGAGCTACATGATTGGATCTGGAGCTGAAGCATGTGCCCCTATGTCTGATGTTCATGCAGGAACTGAAGATGAAAATGAAGCTTACAGCCCATCTCGATCATTTACACCACCCCAAACGGACTCAATACCATTTATTGGTGCACCAACTGATCCCACTACTTCTGTACTTTCTGCCATACCATCTAACATATCTTTGCCATCAAATCTTAGTGAAATTCTTGCCAGCATAAAGAAACGTGAATCAGATAATTCTTCAACAACAGGGATTAGTAAAGGAATCAACCTTAAGGAGGATCCTATTGTTCAGAATTATACCAGTGGCAGGTCATCAAGTGATCTGGAAAGAACAAAGGTAGGACATGATGACCTAAATTATATAACTCAAGAGGATGAGGTATCTGCACTGGATCAAGGATCATACACTTCAGTCTCTGCTGCAACTACATCAGTAAACCTCAATTCAGCTTCATCTGTTGTTCCAGCTCTGTTATCACTTTCAACACCTGTAGTCCATCCCCCATTAACAAAGACAGAAATAAACCTAGCTAGGGATCCACGTCAAAAACAGGCTGATGTGACAAAAACAGCAACCACATTGAGCTCCTTGTCAGATGATGATTTGATTAAGAAAGCCATGGAGATGGAATTAGCAACAGCTGCAGCAGAGAAACAAAGTGCAATGATGAATCCTACCCTTCAACAGCCACTTCCTCCAGGAGTAGACAATTTCCCAGCACCCTCTTCATCAGCTGCATTGCCATCGCTGCCACCTCTGGTAAAATCCTCACCAGGTTCTGCAAAATCTCTTCCTTCTGGACAGCCATTACCTCCAGGACTTGAAGATGAAGAGTATCCAACTTACACATCATCATATACACCTGCACCTCCTCCCTCTCAGACTCTTTCACCACCACATGCAATACACTCTCTTGTACCACACCAAATACCCCCTCCAAATGTCAACTTTTCTGTTCGACATCCTAATCCAGTACCATACCACATGTCACCCCATCACTATAATGCCCCACCACCTGCACCATACAACATGGGACCACCCCCACATGTTACAGCCTCCCAAGGAGGCAGTTTTAATTCTTCATATGTGTCAGCAACCCAAGTTCTGTATAGTGGAGGAACTACAGCAAAAGGAACACTGAAACCCATGGGAGATGCCACGTCCATGTTGAGAAACAAGCGAAAGTTTCAGGATTTGGAAGATGATATCCCTGATTCTGAGAAACGTGAATTTTCCAACAGTGGACATGGTAGAGAACTTTGGGATAAGAAGGTTCCAGTCCCAATGCGAGGAAGATTCAATCCACGTGGTGGCATAAGGAGTGGAGGGGGTAGATTTGGTGGTCGAGGTGGAGGTCCTCATTTACAGAGAGGCTATTTAAGACCACATGGTGGAAGAGGTGGACCTCCTCATCGGACAAGATGGGGGCTGCCGACCCCAGATGGTAACATGAAGTCATCTCGTTATGACGCTAATATTCGTTCTGAGTGGGACTCGCATATTAAAGAATTTGAGGAGAAGCAGCGTGAACGAACAAGGGAGCTGAAACAGAGAGAGAGAGAACGGAACAGGGACAGACCTGCTAGCAGCAGCAGTAGGTCCTATAGTAGTGGGTCAAGAAGTAATAAGAATAGAAACAGTGATAAAGGCAGTGAAAGTTCGTCATAGATAACAATGAGTGTTGTGGGAATGAAGTGCAGTGCAAATGTGCAACTGTTCACAGAAACTGTGTATCTGTGGTAACTGATGGCCACTTGATGATCATGCCAGGATTTTGTCCAGAAAATGAAGTTTGGAGTAGAGTGATTTTAGATTTACTTGTTTGACAACAGTGTTGGTACTTGGCTGTAAATTAGGATGGGAAAATAATTTTGCATATTACTATTATAAAACTGTGCTTAATTGTCACTGTTAATGTCATACAATGAAGTGTGCAGTATGTGTTCCAACATGCATGTTGTGCCCTGAGAGAATGTGATAGTGCTCTAGACATTGGTTTTCCCATTCTTAACAGAATTGAAAATGAAAAATTTTCAATATTTTGCTAGCTGAGTGCAAGTAAAGGAAATATGTGAAATAATCTTGTAAAAAATTGTTTTCAGAGCTTTTAAATTGCACTGTTATAAGTGAGGAAGCACAGTGTATGTAAAACAGCTTGGACTCAATTTATTTGATAGTTTTATTTCTGTTGTAAATTACAAGAAAAACTGTACACATCTATCTCATTTCTTCCTTCCAAGCATTTAATTCGAATTACGTTTCAATCTACTGAAAACCCGTTGTATGATATATGTATAGTTATATAATTGAAAGCAGTGAATACTAATGAACTCACATATACTTGAATGAGTTTTTTGTAACTTTTGTTGTCAAAAATGTAACATTGTTCATGGTTCATTATTTAGTGTATGATTGTACTCTTTTAACTGTTCATTCATTCAAGTCAATGATGTCACCATCTCATAATTTTACCAGTGTATTTTCAATATCAATCTTCTGAATGTACCTGAATGATCTTTAAAGAACTCTTATTCAAACACTGCCATTTCAAAGCAAGATTCAGTGCAGGATAATTGCTGATTTCTTCCCATTGGTTTAGAATTTGTTTTATACTTACCTATTAGCTGGTTTTAAGTATTTCAATGTTTGTATGGAAAGTACAAGATGTTGGTATGCAATTTTATTAAAATTGTGAAAACTGGATAGGGTTTGCTGCAGCTTCCAGACACTTTTTTTGAAGAGAAATGACTTTTCATACCACCACCAATAACAACAACAACAGAATAAAGGTATCTACATATCTGAATGACTTCATGAAGAGAGTGCAGAGAATTATCCAAGAAACAGTAATAATGTTGCACAGTTATTGGGTCATACTATTTGGTACTAAAATATAATCATTGTTTAGCACATGATGTGGGAACAAGTAGTATTTTGCTTATAACCATATCATTCTTAATAACCTTTAAGTGACCAGGTTGGTATTTAAATTTTAACACATGGTTTATGAAAAATGTATTTATTTCCACAGAATAAGATAAAGGTATGAAATAAACAGCATTTTGAGGAAATAAAAGTGAGATGAGGCAACATGTCTTAAAAATACAGAAAAGTTTCTTGTTGCCTAAATGTATAAAATTAATTTCTGGGGTTGTTTTTTTATGTGCATTCACATATGTGAATGTAGGTCATTTAAAGGTTAAGATGACTGCCATTCGTTTCAATGTCGTCACAGTTATTTGCATCCAGATTACTGTCTGAAAATAATATGTACCTTGCTGGAATGAGCAAACAGCAGTCCACCATCTTTGATCTGACTTCACTTTAATTATCATATAGTTCAACATGTTGGGAAGTAATGGAACTATAGTGCTGCAAGACTTCAGTTTCCTTAGATGCTTCCAATAGTGCCATATTGCAGAAGAACTGATGCCTCTGGTGCTGCTGTGGTATGTGCCAGAGTTCAGTCAATAAAATGCAGCTTATCTGTTAGTGACATTTTGAATTACTGGGTTTGCAAACAGTAATAGTGTCTGTCACATCTGAAGTGAAACCATGGGGAGCATACACTATGTGTGGACCTCACCATGTTAATAATTCAAAAGTGACACCAAAATTTTCTGTACAGGGGCTTATGAATTCTGAATTCCTTGGGCTTTCATGTTTAGATAATAATGAAATAAGTGATACTTTATATTTTGTTTGCATGGTACAGTATATTAAAATAGGTATATGACTAGGAAAATGTTATAGAATAAGATCAAACAACATTACTTATTGCATCTGTTGTTGACATTATGGATCTTACTTAAATGCTTTGCCACTTGTAACACATAGTTTTATTACAAGTAAATGTAAAACAAAGTAGATGGAAATACTTAACAAATATGTTGGGAGAAAGTACCATGGAAACTGAAATCCTGAACAAAAGTAACATTTTTTGCAATCCATGAAATGGTTTTTAACATCCTGTCTCATTCAGGGAATGAATACTGGCACACAGAAATTAGGTGCTTCTTCATGAGAATGCTGTAGCATTGTACCAGAGAGGAGCACCATTTTTATGAATTGTCATCTCGGAAATTTTCCTTTTAATTTTTGAAGCTACCTCAGTATACATTTTTATTTACAGCATATAATTGTGAGGGAACAGGAAAAACATTATTCTGTCTCTCAAGATTAACCACTGATTGGTGTGTAGGTTAATTCTCCACATGTCAGAAATATTTTGTGCACTTAAGAGTTCACAGAATTTTACAATTCATTATGTTTGCAATACACAGTTATATTAAATTGAATGCACTCAGAATTTTAAATATTTTATGTTATTATATATACCACTGGTCCCATTAGGCGATAATTTTTACGCGGTTATCGTTAATCTTAGTTTGACCACTCTGGGTTTGAATAACAGAAAGCCTTCCAACCAAAGTTGTTAATTGTGTTGTTCTATATACTATTTGTGTGTAAATGTGTACTGTACTACTGCCACTGGGTGTCAACCCAGTTGCAGTTAACAAATATATCAAATACCAATTTCTTGAGTAAAGACTATACAAAACACTGCATACCTGATGATGGCTTGACAGTTAAATTGTAGAAAAAGGATACCAGTGTTTAATTTTTTAGTCCTTCTTTGCAAGTAAACTTGTGTTTTAAAGTGTGGACAGCTGAAGAAAACAGGTTTTGGAAAAAGGTTTTTAAATGAACACCTTGACAATAGTATGTAACTTACCATCACTTTATTCATTTGCTCTTAGAATATGTCGAGAACATAGTAGCTTTCAAGTGTCCAGAAGGTTGGTTACAGTTTACGAGTAACTGAAAGAAAAAATACATTATTAGGGAGCTGACATTTGTTATTGGCGTGCTTTGAAACTTAAAAGGCAGCAATGACTGCCTGTCCTCCAGTAGCATAATGTTATCATGAGATTTTTATGTAAATGCTTGCAGAGGCCCAAGATATGAATATCTGTGAACAACTGGTGGCTAGGCTGCCACACTACATAGACTGTAACTGACTCAGTGGTACAGCATATTTCTTATGAAGTTATTCAGTTAATCAAAAAAGGCCCTTAGTTGAAGGACATAAACACATCAGCGTGTTTGAAAAGAAGCCACTGCACCCTCTCCTGGACTTACATAACTTTAATATATATGTGTATATCATGAAATATTGGCTAGGTCAAGATATTTTAAAAACGAAAATAATGACCTATCTATATTTCATATAACATAGATCGATGGAAGAGTCATTTATTTCAGTCCTGAAATTGATCAGTCCATTTTAAACATCATTCTGTCACAGCTGTATTGGTTTATAAGGGGATACTCATTCAGGTATTTGTGACATGCGGTCTCTTCATTCATGTATTCATGTACACATAGCAGCCAAATAATCAAGGGATGTCTTTATGACTAGTGTAAAGAGGTTCTGTTTTAGTGTTTTCATGGATGTGAGGGATGATGAATGCAGGTTACTAAGAGTGAGTACACATTCATTTTTGACCACTACTGCCTTGCTGTTTGTAGTAACTTGAGTGCCAGAAACAGAACTTAAATCTCTTATCCATTTAACAAAATCTCACTTGGTCACTATACATTCTCTATATGCCACTGGTCTCCCTTAACTTCTGCAGCTGTTGTGACTTGTGGCAGTGGCAATGATGACAGTGATAATTTATGCCAAACAATACAAATTTTGTTTTGTTTGATACAGTCATTTACTGCAAATGTTTCAAAAGAAGTATTGGCTGTCTTCTGTCTGCAGATCAAATGAGTTGCCTGTAAATAGCACTCTAAGCGTAATTCTCATACAGCAGGTGTTTGTAGTAGGTGAATTTCACACCGTAATACATACTACACGTTTTCGAGAGATACTATCTTCAGACATTGTATCTACAAATCACTAACAGTCTTCTCTTATTTCCTCTGTAATTTACTTTTAAGTTATGTAGGAATGTACTAAGTGGCACATTTTAAGCATGTCTTGTTTATCAGAATTTAATTTTATTGTTTCAAAATCACAACCTACTTCTGTGCATCTCACACCTGTTTAGTCCTGTTTATTAGTTTACATTCCCCTTGCTTTCTTTTACAGTTTGATTATTTACACTGGATTATGAATTTATCAAGAGTATGAATTGTTTGATATTAATGATGCAGCTGTTTACAGAATGTTACCCTGTGCTGTATCTTAATCAATGAACAATAAGAACACATTCTCAAGGGAGAGTGTTTTAAGTCATCTCTTTATAGTTTGCTCCAATTACGCACTTCAAAACTTCAGCTTACTATTAATTTTTACTTCCTTTGGTGACACATTACAAAAGATTTTTATGTAATAGTACCATATAACCTTCAGTATGCTCATCATGTAAGCTTCCCATTCCCAATATAATTTTTATATTTGTTAATGTGGTTTATATTATCAGATACCACGAATATGAAAAATATAAATCTTAAAGAAATTAAGGATGTAAAATACAGAGTTCAGTCAATAAAGTAACTGGCCTTGGACTACATAATATAGTTTTATTCTGGGCATGGGCAGGTATTTGTGTCTGAAATATCTCTTGTACCTTGCCCAGCCTCCTATACAATAGGCATTGGGAGCACTTCCTTGGGTCAAGTGGTCTGGGCATGAAGCTGACAACTGACCTTTTCTCATGTAAATGTCTAGAATATTTGGAACTATACTTCAGTCTGCTCTACACCTTCATAGTGTGATGCTGTGACACAGGAGCAACATTAATTTTATCTCATCCATTACACATAACTTAGTGACAATCTTGACAAACTTACATGAACTCTTGACATTTAGCTGAGAATTTCATAGTGTTATTGACTGTTAACATGTAGATTAGTAATTGTGATGCATAAGGAGCAAAAGGTTCAGATATATGAAATATACATGCTGTGAATACTGGACAGTGTATGAAAATAACTGCCTGCACAGTTACCATCAACTTATGGGAAAGTCAACATGATGAACATAGATCTGCAGACAAATGTGTATCTGAACAGCAGCAAATGTATTCCATGAATTTAGCAGCAAGGCAAGTGACTATTGTTCTTGGGATTTCATGACCAGTGATAAGTTTCAAATTGGCCTCAGGCTTGAGCCACTCTATTGAGTTAATCTGCCACTATGATGAACATTGCTCTCGTCTTCATCTTTTACCCGGACCAATACTTTTGACACAATTGAGCAAGCAGAGTGGATCAAGCCTGTAAGTAAATGGTTAGGTTTCACACTATTACCAATACACTACAGCCTGCTTGCTTTCCATAAAAGGAAATGAGGCATGTTTGATCACCATGTATATGTGTGTGTGTGCCATTTTGACCTTTGAACCAGTTGATTTTTATGAAACTTTATATGAGCATTATGCCATTTCAGCATATTCCAACACCACATGTTTTCAGGTTCCTACAGTCTGGAATAAAAACAAGGCAGATACACAGACTTGTGAAATGGGAAGTAGGCTTTATGAGTTATGGTTGGGGAAAGCCCAACCAAGGTGTTTTGCTAACAGCATACAAGCAAACCTGAAACAGACATTTGTTATCACACTCATGGGAAACCCAACATTGAGTTTGGTACCTCTGCCAGTATACAGAGTCAGCAAAAAGTGTTGAAAGCAGATTTTCTGTATGGGTATGCTAGTAGCAAACATCACATTTTTTAACATTTCTAGTGTAGATTTAGATGTATACTTAATTCTGGTAGGAAAGTAGTTTTATGAATTCCACTCAGACTTGCTTGTTTGGATATGAGCAGGTGCCAATGATTACCAGTGTATCATTAATTAACCCAATGTCTAGATTTTTAGTCCTGAAACCTTGACCATTGTGAGAGAAAATTCAGCTGGAATAGTGGGAATTCTGATACATGCCCAATGGTGTTCCACTGCAACTAAGGGACTTCATAACAATTACAGTCCATATTAAAATATTCTACCAAACCTACAGTGCATTCAGTTTAAACTGATCCCCTCAAAATAATGACATTACATGCCTATATTTTAATATGGTCACTTAATAAAATGCAATTTACATGAGAAAGTCTACAGTATATTAATATATTAATGCACCATTTAGAATTGGCATGTAAAATGGTGAGAATATACCTACATACAATGAAAAGAATAAATGCTTAGTGGATTGGTCACATCTTGCATAGGAACTGCCTTCTAAAGCACAATATTGACGGAAAATGGAAGGAAAGAATAGAAGTGGCTGGAAGTCAAGGAAGAAGACATAAGCAGCTACTGGATGACCTTAAAGGAAAAGACAGAATACTGGAATTGAAAGAGGAAGCACTAGATTGCACCTGGTGGAGAATTTGCTTTGGAAGAGGCTATGGACCTCTCATAAGACAGACTACAGAATGAATGAGTAGCTCTATTTAATCATCTTTCTAATCATAAAATTTTAGACCTTAACAGCAATATTATGTAGCCTGCACATGAGAATATAATACCATACCTTAAATATTGTTTTCATACTGACAGTAAGAAATATATACATTACTTTATTTTCTGTGTATAGTTATTTAGATTTCAGTTGTTCCTGTGCCCAAACACCACACTATGAAGGTAATGCTGTTCTAAACTTGTTTATGATGTGTAATCAGCTTCTTTAGCCTCTTTAGCCTTGCACCCATTGGTCAAAAAGCTGGGCTGGTCCTTGAGCAAATCTGGATGCAGTGATTAAGATAACAGTCCTCTGCAAGATTTGAGAGTTTCACAGTGGTGTAATGATACCACACTGAGTAATCTGTTTCCTGATATTATGGGGCCTTGATAAGTAAGGTACACATTACCCATGATGCAGCATCATATCCCAAAAGAATGAAATCCTCATGTATATATCTTCAGAAAAGGCAGGACAGTTCCTTCTTAGAGCATGGATCAGCAAGGTGACAAATGAAATGTGTTTTCAAATTTTTAAAATATACTGAAAATTACTTCATATTAAAAAGTGTAATCAAGATGCAGTCCTTTAAGATGTGAAACAGAGTTCATGTTTTTGAGTATCACTGAGTGCCACTTTTTTAAATCAGATTATATATATATATCTCCAGTTGATTAAATTATATATATATATATATCCAGTCAGTTTCCTCCTTTTTTTTTTTTTTTTTTTTTTTTTTTTTTTTTTTTTTTTTTTTTTTTTTTTTTTTTTTTTTTTTTTTTTTTTTTTTTTTATTTTTTATTTT
>Ga0123357_10002439_pt1 | contig 20746 bp, 19 predicted proteins | sample TergutEmb28metaG_FD_89873 | JGI IMG/M metagenome (GOLD analysis project Ga0123357, IMG submission 89873) | Embiratermes neotenicus P4 segment gut microbial communities from Petit-Saut dam, French Guiana - Emb289 P4 | ecosystem: Host-associated > Arthropoda: Insects > Digestive system > Gut ... | reverse complement strand
AGTAATTCCGGTGAAAAAGATAAAATGCAGCAAGTGCGAAAGTTACTATTATGACGCGGAGAATGACGACGAGTACTGCATAACTCAGATACCTTGGGCAGTGATGTGCGCGTATTTCAACAGGGAGAGCGACTATCTGCCCAAGCTGATTCCGCGTTCGAAGTGCAGGAGGTTCAGGAAAGAGCGGACAAGTTCGCAGGATACGAGAGTAAAAACGTCGAAATGTCGATAACGGGAGAATTTTTCTCCCGTTATTTTTACAACAAACAGAAACTTTTTATGCGATTACCCTGACTATAGTCAAGCAACATGAAAATAGTGATATATGTATTCCGGCTCCCCCTGTCCTGAAGGACACCCCCCTCTAATCGCCCTGCGGGCTGAGGGAGGCAAAAAGTTGCGCACCCAAAGTCTCCCTCAGCCGTTTCGCGGCGGTAAGAGGGGGATGTCACGCAGTGACAGGGGGAGCCGGAGTTTTCACCATTATAAAGTTGTTTTACTATATTTTTAAAGTTATTATTGTTTTGTTTTATTTTTTATGCTATAATATTGTGAAGCGTGTTTGAAAGATAAGCGTTATTTATAAATTCAAAAAGGAATTAAGAAAATGCTGAGATGGTTAATTAAGAAAATATTCAAAGGGAAGTCGCCTTGGCTGCTGTCATACATACCGCCGGTCGCCGGCATACTTCTTTGTTATATAAACTTTTCTATGCATCGTTATTATGGGGATATGATTTCCAATATGATAAGTCTTTCCGCTACTTTGATCGGTGCGCTTATTGGGATTACAATAAATTTACGCCATTTTGTCAACACTTTACAAAAGCCTTATCAAAGCTCGAATTTACATGTTGCACTCGGCAGCGTTTTTGCAACGGTTATTCTCTTTGCCGCGATTTACAGCGTTATATATCTGTATGTGCCAAATTCGTTTGTGGGGCTTAACGGAAATACGGCTCTGGATGAGTGTGTCAATGTGTTGTACTTCAGCGCGGCGACTTTTACAACGGTTGGGTATGGGGATATTTATCCTGTCGCCTCAATAGCAAAAGTGTTTGTATCAATCGAAATGATGGCGTTCTTTGTTTTCTTTGTCATATTAATAGGCAACCACAAAGTATTCATTAAGCCAAAAGAGAATCAACCGGAATAAAATGGGCAAAACGCCTGAAAAAACCATAAAATCTTTACAGGCGTTGTTGTTTTATTTTTGTTTTTATGTTATAATATTATTGGTATAATCAGATGAAAGATTAAAATGTCATATACATCGTAACCGCGCTTTTGTCGTCGCCGTCAGGTATTTTTATAATGCCTTTATCATAGGCGTAGCGCAGAAGTATACATCTGAAATTAGATAGAAGACCTGCCGCTTCTTTTAATATTGTGATATTATCTTTGAATCTTGCGGGTAATGAGCCGGATATAATTTCGCGTACGGAATTGTAAGTATTCTTAAATTCTGTAAAAACATCACCTTCATATATTTCGCGCACAATATCATGGTACGCCGTAAATTCATGCTTTTCGCTTTCGTTGAATACGGGGAAACCGGTTTTTATCGTATCGCCCGATATTGTCACAACATGATTTGTGACAAGCGAATCAATAATTCTGTTTTCCGATGTGTCAAGCGTAGACTTTTTCCTGTTGTTTCTGATAATATTAGTAAGTAAAACCAACGAATCTCCCGGTATATTGTAATCTGCGGCGGTTTTGTATAAATCAGCGACATCAATCGTAAAATGATCAAAATGGCTGTTGCCGTCGTTCGTCCTGTTGACTGTGCTGCTATATTTGATTGGCGAATCCCAGTTTTCAAACCCTGTAATATCCCATTTGTCGCCGTTCGGTCTTTCTGTGGCGTAATTTTCTATATTTTTCTCTCCATGGACTTTGGATATAAGCTTTTCAATCGTGATATAAAGCAGAGACCAATACAAATATGCTGTCGGCATATCGCTGTTGATAAAGCCTATCTCTCTGATTTTGTCCGTATATTTCTCGACTGTTTCACAAATTAACGGGGAAATTCGTCTGCCTGTTTCTTCTCCGAGTTCAATCAGCTGTTTTTGTGTTTCTGCGTCAAGAATTATAAAATTTGTTTCTATACGTCCGTCGCTGTGTTTTATCATAAGTCCCGGGTCGAGCAGATATTTAAGTTCGTCCTCAATATACGGCGACGCAATGCCAAGCGCAATACTGAGTTCCTCCACTGTGGACGGATTATTGTACGTTTCAAGCACTATGTTTTTTGCCGCAAGTTTTTTCAACAGATTCCACGGCGCGCCTAACGGATAACCCTCCGACGCTTTTTCGACGTTGAATCCGAAATCAATATCTTCCGGAGCAAAGCTCCGCTGTCCTTTTGTTCTTGCCATTTTCATGCCCTCCTTAATATTTTTTCTGGCTTCGTGTAATTTTCGTTTTATTGTTCCCTCCGGAAGTCCGGTCACTTTGGATATTGCCTCGATTTTCTTGCCGTCGAAATAATATGAAACCACGATATCCCGGTAATCTTTTGCCATCAGTGCAAGCTCTCTGCGAAGAAGCTCTATATCCTCGTTAAACAGAATATTTTCTTCAATATTTTGTTCTTCGTCGGCTATTTCGGCATAGTCGTACACATTTTCAATTTCATATCTTGACAGTTTCATATGTTTGTTTTTGCACCATCGCGCATATCTTTTCCTGACGACCGTCCACATCCATGCGGTAAAATTATCGGGTTTATAGTTTTTATTCAGCATTTTGAGCATTTCCAATGCCGTTTCCTGCACAAGTTCTTCCGCTTCATATGGATTTCCTGTCTTCTTGAGGGAAAAATAAAACAATTTTTCTAAATTTTCTTTATCAAGTGTTGCAACACTCATTTTTATCACCAAGCGCTTTCTTTAACGAACGTCGTTCGTTATATAAGTGGCTTCATATTTTAATATGGTTCAGAATTTTTATAAAATTTATTCGGATATTTTTTCTTGACATTTTGTCTTTTTTGGATTATTATATTTATATACAGATTTTACGTTCAATAATAATTTTAAAATACACTTATTAATAGAGAATTATGGGGATAAAAATAAATGCTTGTGAATGTTGGATTCGGCAACATGGTGAACTGCGGACGGATTATCGCGGTGGTAAGTCCCGAAACTGCTCCTATAAAGAGGCTTGTTCAGGACGCGAAAGACGAAAGCAGGGTTATTGACGTGACATGCGGCAGACGCACCCGTTCGGTGATTATAACCGACAGCGACCATGTTATTTTATCCGCGTTAAAGTGCGAGACTATATCAAATAAAATGGCGGGACAGGGTGGAAATGAAAACAGCGAAGATGCTGAAAATGCGGAGTAAATTTTTACGTATAAATAAACTTTTAAGATTTGAGGATTGAAAAAGCAAAAAATGGAAAAAATGATAAACGTAGAACAAACTGAAAAAATTGAACAAAATAGTAAATCCGGTAAATTGGTAATTATTTCAGGTCCTGCCGGAAGCGGCAAAGGCACAGTTTTAAAAGAACTTTTTAATTTATCCAAAGATAATGAATATAAATATTCGGTGTCGGCTACTACAAGAAGTCTAAGAGAGGGCGAAGTCGAGGGAGTGAATTATTATTTTTTGTCCCGCGAAGATTTTTTCAAAAAAATCGCAAACGGCGATATGCTTGAATATGTCGAATATTCCGGCAATTATTACGGCACTCCAAGAGAACCTGTCGAAAAAATGCTCAGATTCGGATATAATGTAATTCTTGAAATAGAAGTTGTGGGGGCGATAAATATAAAAGAAAAATTTCCGCAGGCTGTGATGATTTTTCTCACCCCGCCGACTTACGCCGAGTTGGAAAAAAGACTGCGGACACGAGGAACGGAAGCTGAAGAAGTCATCCAAAAGAGGCTTGCAATCTCAAAAAAAGAGGTAAATTGTATAGACAAATACGATTATCTTGTAATAAACGATACGGATTTGCAGAAAGAAACCGCATTTACCGTAAATTGCTTGGTTGAAGCCGACTTAAAAACAACGGAAGAACATAAAATAAATACGCAAAAAGCAGTAAATTTTTTAAAAAGTTATTTTAATAATTAAATATAAAGGAGTCTTGATTTATGATAGAACCGTCAATCGAAGAATTAACCAAATCAATAAAGAAGAAATGCGAAATCGATATAAACAGGTATGAGCTTGTTATCGCTACGGCAAAAGCCGCGAGAATTATTACGGATATACAGAATGAAAAACGTGAAGAGATGGAGAAAAATGCGGCTAAAGAATCCGGAAGCGGTTCAGAAAAGAGCATTTCGTTAAAAGACCTAAAAGATATTCCAGACGAAAAAATGGTGAAATCGGCAATTCAAAAAATATATAACGGAGATTTTTTAATTGCCGCAGAGGGATAATACAATTAAAAGTTAATAATTAAATCAAAGATATAAAAAGAAACGGAAAAAGGTATGAATGTTGAAGATACACAGGAAAACTGTTATATTGGCGTTTATGTTTTAGACGTAGCGTATCACTTTGACAAAATTTATGATTATTATATAAATGAGGAACTGCAAGGCAAAATAAAACGGGGGAATTTCATCACAGTTCCGTTCGGCGGAGGAAATAAACGCAGAATCGCCGTAGTCTGGGAAATAAAATCTCTCACGGAGGCTGAAAAAACAAAACCCGCAGATAAAATTATCGAAGTTCCCGCACTGTCGGAAGAACAGTTAGAGCTTGCGTTATATTTAAAAGAAAATACTTTCTGTACTATTGGCGAAGCATTGAAAGTCGTTTCACCTATGGGATTGAAAACAGGATTATCCACAAGTTATTCGCTCAATACAGAAAAATATCTTTCAGATGATTTAAACGATTTGCGCGATAAAACAAGCGAGAGAATGAGAGTTGTTTTAAATCAACTTGTCGGCGGCGATATGACATTGGAAAAGATGAAAGAAGAATTCGGCGATAATATTAGGGGTGTATTAAACACTTTAGTCAGGCAGGGATATATCACAGAAGAAACTACGCCGGAACGTATAGTAAAAGAAAAATTTGTCAAATATGTCTCGTTAAACGAAGAAAAATACGATGAATATCTTGAGTTAAACGCTAAATCTCTTACGCCGTTACAATACAAAATAATAGATTATCTCACGGCTAACGGGGATTCGCAGATGGGCGAAATACTCGACGAACTTTCCGTAAGCGCAAGCAGTGTCGCCGGTCTTGAAAAAAAGGAAATAGTGGAAATATATGAAAAAGAAGTTTTCAGAGATTCTTCGGACGAATTTGAATTTGATGAATATAATAAAGACGGCGATAATAATGTAGAAAAATTTGAATTATCGGAAAATCAGAAAAAAGCATTCGGAGATTTATTTAATTTATATAAAGATAAACGACCGTGTGCGGCTCTTTTGCACGGAGTTACCGGAAGCGGGAAAACCCATGTCGTAAAAGCTCTTATCGACGAGGTTATCGCAGATAATAAACAAGTTATAATGCTTGTGCCGGAAATAGCCTTGACTCCGCAGACTATTATATTTTTTAAGAATTATTATAAAGACAAAGTTAAAATTCTGCATTCCGCTCTGTCGGCAGGCGAGAAATTCGACACATGGCGCAGAATAAAAAGCGGAGAAATAAACATAGTTATCGGGACGCGTTCGGCTGTGTTCGCGCCGTTTCAGAATTTAGGCTTGGTTATAATAGACGAAGAACAGGAGCATACTTATAAATCCGAGAAAAAACCGTATTATCACGCGAGAGACATCGCAAGATTCAGGTGCGCAAAAAATAACGCCATGATGTTATTGGCTTCCGCCACGCCGTCTGTAGAAAGTTATTACAAAGCCGACGCCGGAGTATATCATTTGGTTAATTTAAACGAAAGGTATAACGATGCGGAATTGCCGGCAATTATCACAGTCGATATGAGACTTGACCCGCCGGAAAATAAAATAATTTATCTGAGCGACGTTCTGCAGAATGAGATAGCAAGAAATCTGAAGAACAACGAACAGACGATATTATTTCAAAACAGACGGGGATATTATAATTTCATATCGTGCCGCTCATGCGGTGAAGTCGTGATGTGCCCGAATTGCAGCATATCCTTAAAACTTCACGCTGAAGAAAAATACGGCAGATATAAAAGAGATAAAAGCGAGAACAATTCCAGAAGAACTCCGTCTAAATTAGTGTGCCACTACTGCGGATATACGTCTGATATTCCCAAAGTATGCCCGAAATGCCAGAGCGAACATATGCGTTCATTCGGTTCCGGCACGCAGAAATGCGAAGACGACGTCGGCGCAATTTTCCCGGACGCGAAAATAATGCGCATGGATTCCGATACGACGACGTCCAAACATTCGCACATGCGCATACTGAACAGTGTCAGAAACGGCGAAGCGGATATATTAATCGGGACTCAAATGGTGACAAAAGGGCATAATTTTAAGAATGTCACGCTTGTCGGGATTTTATTCGCCGACCAGGGATTACTATTGGACGATTACAGGTCAAACGAAAGAACATTTGAAATGATTGTGCAGGTTGCGGGCAGAGCCGGCAGATACGAAAAAAACGGCAGAGCCGTGATACAGACATATAATCCCGACAGTGATGTTATTAAATATGCGATAAGTCAGGATTACAAGGAGTTTTATAAGAAAGAGATAAAACTGCGAAAAGCGTCTGTATTTCCGCCGTTCTGCGACATATGCGTAATAAATATAGTTTCGGAATTCGAAAACGAAGCGGTCGCAACGTCTAAAAAAATCGGGGAAATGCTGAAGGGTTATATGGCGGGGGAATATAAAGACGTAAAAGCGGTAATTTTCGGACCGTTTCCCGCGCCGATATATAAACTGAACAGAACTTACAGAATGAGATACATAATAAAGTGCAAAACAAACAAGCGCACAAAAGAAATGCTCGCGTTGATTTTAACGGAAATTCAGAAGCAGGCGACGAAGAAAGTAAGTGTAAGCATTGACGTGAATCCGAATATGATATAGAATGGCTGGGTAATTTTATGGATATACAAAGTTATACAGAAAAAAATTCAAAAGCAATAGATATGTGGGTTGGCAACGGGTGGTGTTGGGGAATTCCCATTTCTCATGAGATATTTGTGAAAGCGCAGAATGGAGAATGGAAAGTAGTTTTAACGCCTATTAAATCCGTGCCGAAAGAATGGTTTGCGCCGTATTATAAAGAGTCGAAATTAAACGGCGTAAAACTTTTAGGGCTCGCAAGCGGCGGCGGTCAGCAGATGCCGGTTTTTGCCGCTCTCGGCGCAGACTGTACTATTCTTGATTATTCTGACAAACAGCTTGAAAGCGAAAAAATAGTCTCCGAACGCGAGGGATATAAAATAAACATAGTGAAAGCCGATATGACAAAACGTCTTCCGTTTGGCGACAACAATTTCGATGTGATTTTTCACCCTGTATCAAATTGCTATGTAGAAGATGTTTATCATGTCTGGAACGAGTGTTACAGAGTGCTGAAACCCGGCGGGATTTTGATTGCCGGAATGGGTAATAGCGTGGGTTATTTATTTAACGATGATTATGGAGATGAAAATAATCAACTTTTTGTTGTGAATAAATTTCCGGTCAATCCTATTAATGACCCTGAGTGGCGTGATAAACATAGCGACCTTGACGACGCGTTAGAATTCAGCCATACTTTGGAAGAGCAAATCGGCGGGCAGTTGAAAGCGGGATTTATTTTGACCGATTTATATGAGGATTTGGATTCCGGAAGTTTGCTTTCGCAAAAATACAATTTTTCGGAATATATTTGTACAAGAGCGGTAAAGCCAAGATTATCGAGAGGTGAATTGGTGAAATAATTATGTATTTATTCAAAGAAGTCGTAAAAGAGGAGAGTAGTATTTTCGATTCATGGCTGAAACATGAAAGCGTAAATAAATGGCTTGGCGGTATAGATAATTGGTTTGATTATTTTGAGTTTGCAAATGCTAATCCTGATTATTTTTTGATAAAAGTTTTATTGGAAAATAATATTGTAGGAGTTATTATGCTTGAAATAACCGGCGAAACAGGATATATATCGTTAACAATAAATCCTGTTGAACAGCATAAAGGACACGGCAAAAGAATTTTGAGTTTGTTTTTGCAGCAAATACATAAAATTATTAAAAGAGATATTAAATATATTGAGAGCGGCATTTTCCCTGATAATATTGTAAGCAGGCGTTGTTTTGAAAGCTGCGGTTTTAAATTTACGGAAAACGGGGAAGATGGAGAGATGATATATATTTATAATTTATAATAAAAAGGGGATAAGCAATTTGGCAATATTGAAAATTATAAAAGAGGGCTCGCAGGATTTGAGAAAAAAATCCAGACCGGTTGAAAAAATAAACAGGAGAATAATAACTCTTCTCGACGATATGCGCGAAACACTGAAAGACGCGGAGGGTATAGGATTAGCCGCGCCTCAGGTTGGGGTTCTACGCCGCGTCGTGGTGATAGAAACTGAGGACGGCGAATTATTGGAATTGATAAATCCTGAAATAATCTACAGAGAAGGCGAACAGGAAGAAATTGAGGGCTGTCTGTCGTCGCCAGGGAAATATGCGCAGACTATAAGACCTGCAGTCGTCAAAGTCTCGTACTTAAACAGAAACGGCGAAACAGTTGAAAAAGAGGGCACAGAATTGTTAGCGCGCGCGTTTTGCCATGAAACCGACCATTTGGACGGAGTTTTGTGTTTTGACAAAGCCGTGCGCATATTAACCAGAGAAGAATTAGACGAACTGAGAGAAAAAGAAAATAACGAGAAAAACGGTCAGGAGAAAAAAACAAATTCATGAAAATACTGTTTATGGGAACTCCCGAATTTGCGAGAGTTTCCCTTGAATATCTTATAGAAAATAAATTTGACGTTGCCGGCGTTGTAACGCAGCCGGACAAACCTGTGGGAAGAAAGATGATTCTGACGCCGTCCGCCGTAAAAGAATACGCAATCGGCAAAAATATTCCGGTATATCAGCCGCGGACTTTAAAAGACGACGTTTTTTTTGATTTGCTGAAAGAGATTGCTCCGGATATAATCGTCCTCGCGGCGTACGGGAAATTAGTGCCTAAAAACGTACTGGAATATCCCCAATACGGATGTGTGAACGTTCATGCGTCGCTTCTGCCGAAATATCGCGGAGCTGCGCCTATCAACGCCGCAATAATGGCAGGCGAAAAAGTCACGGGTATCACGATTATGTATATGGACGAGGGTATCGACACGGGCGACATGATTTTACAAGAAGCTATTGAGATTGGAAAACACGAAACGTTCGGCGAACTTCATGACAGATTGGCGCAAATCGGGGGAAAACTCTTAGCCGAAGCATTAAAGCAAATACAAAATGCTACAGTCAAACGTGAAAAACAACTGGAAGACGGCATGTCCTACGTAGGGAAAATAAACGACGAGATGTGCGAAATTGACTGGAGTTTAACGGCTGAAGAAATACACAATAAAATACGGGGACTTTCTCCGTCGCCTGCAGCTTTTACTTGGCTTAACGGGAGAAAACTGAAGATATATAAGTCGAGAATTTTTGAAGATTATTATCTTGGCACAGAATCAATGGGAATAGGTGATAAATATAATGGAGAATTTATTGAATTTTATACTAATAACAAAACAATAAAAGTTAAAACGGGCGATGACAGGCGTTATGACGATCCTGATTGCGGTTATACTCATAACGATTGTGGAAATATCATAGAAATTCTTGAGTTGCAGTTAGAGGGCGGAAAAATAATGTCCGCAAAAGATTTTATAAACGGCAGAAAAATCGAAAAAGGTACTGTTTTGGGTGAAAAATAAGAATTTTAATGAAAAATTGAACGTAAGAGAAGCGTGTTTAAAGTCTCTTATAAATTATGAAAAAGACAGGAAATATTCGAATATAGAGTTGAGCGAAGCTGTAGACAGATATGATTTCAGCGATTTAGACAGGGCTTTTTTTACGCGACTTTTTTACGGGGTTATAGAAAAAAAGATAACGCTTGATTATTATATAAATTGTCTCTGCGATAAAAAAACAAAAATCGAGCCGGATATTTTAAATATTTTGAGAATGGGTCTATATCAGGTTTTGTACATGGAAAAAGTCCCGGATAACGCGGCGTGCAACGAAAGCGTTGAGCTTGCGAAAAAATCCAATCCCAATAATATTAAAATCGGAGGATTTGCAAACGCAGTTCTCAGAAATTTTATAAGACAAAAAGACGAGTTTATTAAAAATATAGAAAAAATAAACGTATTGGATAAGCGTTTGGAAATAAAATATTCATTTTCTTATGATATTATTAAAATCTGGAAGGAAAGTTATGGAATTGAAATAACGGAGAAACTTTTGGAGGTAAGCGAGATTAAGCCGAATCTGACAGTAACGGTAAATACGTTGAAAATATTGAGGGATAAATATTTAGACAAATTAAACGCTTTCGGTACCAGAGCGGAAAAAACGGAATTCTCCGAATACGGTATAAACATACTCGACGATATGCCGATAAGAGATATATGCGGATTTGACGAGGGTCTATTTTTCGTTCAGGATGAAGCATCGCAGATTTGCGCGGCTGAAACGGAAGTGAAAGAGGGCGGTTTAGTTATTGACTGCTGTGCCGCTCCCGGCGGGAAAAGTATGTTTATGGCGCAGATGATGCGCAATAACGGCAGAATAATTTGTTTTGATTTGCATAAAAACAAATTAAATCTTATAAATCAATCGGCAAAACGTTTGGGAATTGATATTATCGAAACATATGAACATGATTCTACTGTTCCGTCAGAGATTATGAGAGACATAAAAGCAGACGCAGTTTTATGCGACGTGCCGTGTTCTGGTTTGGGCGTCGCAAATAAAAAGCCGGAGATAAAATATAAATCTCTTGAAGATATAGATAAACTCCCTGAAATTCAATATAAAATTTTAAGCTGCTGCTCCGAATATGTAAAGCCGGGAGGCGTTCTTGTATATTCGACGTGCACATTAAATAAAAAAGAAAATGAAGAAGTTGCCGAAAAATTTTTAAGCGAATATAAAAATTTTAAATGCGAAAATATAAAAACTTTTTTCCCGTTTGAACGGAAAATCGACGGTTTTTTTCTTGTAAAAATGCGATTGATTAGTGTATAATAATTAACGGAGGAGTGTGATGCGTATGAGTTATGATATATATACAGGAGTATTGAAAATGAATAGTGAGTTTGAAAATGGCGGCGAAGATATTCTCGAATATGACTTTAATCACCCGTCGCTGCAAATTATAAAAGAAAAATATAATCTTGTTTCTGTTGCCGGATATGGCAATGATTTATCAAAAGCATTTAATTTACTGCACTGGGTATGTAATCATATCATGCACAGCGGAAATTCACAGGCAAAAGCAACAAATATAATAGATTTTATGGAATATTCTTTTGATAAAGACGATAAATTCGGATTAAACTGCGCTATGTTATCTCATGTGCTGGCGGGTTGCATAATGGCTGTCGGTATTTATGCGCGTGAAGTAAAACTTATTCCGTGTTCACCATATGATTTTGACAGTCACAGAGTAGTTCAAATTTATTCGGCTGATATGAAAAAATGGATAATGTTTGATCCCACTTATTCTGGCTATGCCATGGATAAAAATAATAAATATTTAGACATACTTGAAATACGGCGGCTACTCTCCGAACAGGAAGATATTTTTCTTAATAAAGAATTTAATTATAACGGACAAAAATGGGATGAGAATTTTTATAAAGAATATCTTGCTAAAAATACATTTTGTTTATGTACGCCGGCACTAATGTCTTTTGATTCAATAAAATCTGATGGATTTGTGTATGTATGCCCGGTACATTTCGACATTAAGCGAAGAGATATATATTGCCTTGAATATAAAATTAAAAAAGGCGGTTATGATATGGGTAGTTATATAGAAACTGCGAAGAATGATAAATACTCATATTTGGCTGTTAAAACTTTATTTAAATCACCGATATGAACTATATAAAAAATAAAATAGACATACTTTCTTTATCGAAAAATGAGTTGAGAGACGTAATTAAAAACGATTTTAAAGATATAAACATTGAAACGTTCAGAGCCGACCAAATATATTCATGGATTTATAAAAACATCGGCAGTTTTTTTGACATAACCAATATTTCAGAAAGGCAAAAAAAAATCTTTGACGATTATTTTTATATCGGGCGGCTAAAAGCAGTAAAAAAATTAGTGTCGTCGGACGGCACAATAAAATATCTGTTTGAATTACATGACGGAAATAAAATCGAGAGCGTTTTTATGCGATATAATCACGGCAACACAGTTTGCGTATCGACGCAGGTCGGATGCCGTATGGGGTGCGCTTTCTGCGCGTCGGCAATCGGCGGAATAAGCCGGAATTTACTGCCGTCTGAAATGCTTCTGCAGGTTATGACTATTGAAAAAGACGTCGGGGAAAGAATCTCGAATATAGTTTTAATGGGAATAGGGGAACCGCTTGACAATTTTGACAATGTGTTGAAATTTCTTGGACTTGTAAACAGTAAGGACTGCTTAAATATAGGTTACAGGCATATATCGCTCTCGACCTGCGGACTTGTGGATAAGATAAACAAACTTAAAGAGATAAATATTCCGATAACGTTATCTGTATCCCTTCACGCTCCGAACGACATGATAAGAAAAAAGATTATGCCCGTAAGCAATAAATGGAGCATTGATGAATTATTAAAATCTTGCGAAGATTACGCGAATTATACGAAACGCAGAATTTCGTTTGAATATACATTAATAGAAAGGCTGAACGATTCAGTTTCAGACGCGTATGAATTGGCTTCAAAAATAAAAAATATATTGTGTCATGTGAATTTAATTTTGATTAATAAAGTGGCGGAAAGAAATTTTTCGCCCCCGAGCGTTAATACTGCGCAGACCTTTCAGAAAGTCCTTGAAAATAACGGAGTAAATGTTACATTCAGAAGAAAATGCGGCAATGATATAGACGCGTCGTGCGGGCAGCTGCGAATGGCTAAGAATGAGTAAAAATTGGGGTTAAATAATAAGGCAAATTAAATTATTTTATTTTTAATTCATAAAATCTACAAAAATTTTATGTTTAATATAGATTAAGAAAGATAAATTGAGTTTCGCTCAGTTTTAAGAATTTAAAAGCAGGGGATGATGTTAATTATGCCTACGGCAATAGCAGGTAAGACCGATATCGGTAAAAAAAGAAGTATAAACGAAGACAATTTTCACGCAGAAAAAATAAACGACATCTATCTTGCAGTTGTTTGCGACGGAGTGGGAGGAGCAAAAGCAGGAAATGTTGCAAGTTCTATTGCCGTGAAATCATTTGCGGACACGTTTAAAGAATCGTTAGCTTCTGCTATTTCTTCTAAATTTGACGAAAAAGAAAAAAAAGATAAGAAAGCCAAAAAAGATAAAGGTAATAAAAACGAAAATAATGTAAATTATAAAGATATATTAATCGCTTCTGTCGCAAAAGCCAACGGCGATATATTTGCCGTGTCAAAAGAGAACAAAGAAACCAGAGGCATGGGTACAACGATGGTATCCTGCGTTTTTGACGGAGACGAATATTATGCCGTGAATGTCGGAGACAGCAGGCTCTATATTGTAGATGATAAAAATCGTAAATTGAATCAGATAACAAAAGACCATTCGCTCGTGCAGGAATTAGTAGACAGCGGCGTTTTAACTAAAGAACAGGCGGAAAAATCGCCCAATAAAAATATCATAACCCGCGTTCTCGGAGTTGAGGGCAGTGTTGATGCTGATTTTTACAGAAATAAATATGCGTCAGGAATATTTCTGCTGTGTTCCGACGGATTATACAATTATATAGACGAGAACGATATAATTAAAATTATATCTGAAAGCGACAATTTAGAGTTCTGCCTTAGTCAGCTTATAGATAAAGCTAATGAAAACGGCGGAGGAGACAACATTACGGCAATTATAATCAAGACGTAATTAACTGATTAACTCAAATGATTTAGTCAAATAATTATATAAGCCGTAATAACAATAATTAATGTTAATGCAAAGAGAGTTTTGTTAATTTTATGAATAATTATGAAAACTTAATAAATACGCTTCTTGACGACAGATACAAGCTTACCGGGATTGCCGGCATCGGCGGAATGGCTGTGGTCTATGAAGCCGACGATTTGGTTATGCACAGAAAAGTCGCCGTAAAAGTACTGAAAGACGATATAAAAGAAGATATACGCGAGGTTAAAAGATTTATTAATGAATCGAAAGCCGTCGCTATGCTCTCTCACCCGAATATAGTTCAAATTTACGACGTATCCGTCAGACCTTCAAATAAAGATAAGGACGGCGAGACCGAGAATTACCAATATATTGTAATGGAATTTATAGACGGAATAACCCTTAAAGATTATATAATAAGAAAAGGGAAACTTAACTGGCGGGAAGCAATATCGTACACGGAACAAATACTTACGGCTTTGAATCACGCGCACGAAAAAGGCATAATACACAGGGACGTCAAACCGCAGAACGTCATGTTGCTCCGGAACGGCACTTTAAAGATAATGGATTTCGGAATCGCTAAAATGCCAGACAGCGAGCCGCTGACTATGACCGACAAAGCCATAGGCACCGTGCATTATATAAGCCCCGAGCAGGCAAAAGGTACGGGAACAGTCAGTAATATCAGCGACATATATTCTGTGGGCGTAATTTTATATGAGATGACTACAGGAAAACTGCCGTTTAACGGGAATACGGCAATACAGGTCGCAATGATGCAGATTAACGACACTCCGCAGAATCCGAGAATATTAAATCCCGAAATCCCAAAGGGATTATCGCAGATAATCCTCAAAGCCATGAATAAATCCCCGGAAGACAGATATCAGACGGCGAGGGAGATGATAAAACATCTGCATACACTATTAGCAAATCCCGCAGTCGTTTTTAACAATATGCAAAGTCCCGATAATAATGTAAACGGAAAAAACGCAGGACGGGAAGATATAGAGGTTTTAGGGAAAGAAAGTACAGACTTAGAAAATATCCAGCGGAAAAACAATGAAATCAGTGAGGGAGAAATGCGCAGAAGAGGACGGGTTCCGCAAAAGAAACTGAAACGCAGAGGCAGCAGGTCGATGCTTCCCATTATTTCGGGGGTTACTCTTGCTTTTTTAATTGTTTTAGGAATCAGTGCGGTTACTATAGCCATGAATCTGATACCAAATTTTGTCGATACGCCTACAACTGACATCACAATTCCGGATTTTGTCGGCAAAGTATACGATGATACAGTAAAGGCGGCAATGGCGAACAATCATATGTCAGAGGGTGACATCAAATATGAAACTAATGATAAGTTCGGGGCAAATCAGATAATTTCCCAGACTCCATTAGCCAAAGAAGTCAAAAAACTTCAAAATTCCACCGATACGATAAAAATAGATCTTGTTATAAGCAAAGGGAAAGATTCGTATACCGTCGAGGACTTGAGCATACAAAAAGCCCGGGAAGTTGAGCTCATGCTCCAGCAGAAAATGATAAACGTCGAACGTATACCGCAGGCGGACGACACTGTGCCGAGCGGATATATAATTTATACTGACCCAGGACCGGGAGCTGTTTTAAATTCTGGAGACACAATAAAAATATATGAAAGTACCGGACAGGACATCACAAAATCCATAATGCCGAATGTTGTGGGAATGTCTCAAAGACAGGCACAGAAAGCGTTATCCGACAATCAGATAGCCATCAAAGAAATAGTGTCAGTATATTCTGATACAGCTCCGGGCTATATAGTAGATCAGGATATACCGCCGCTGCGTTCAGTGCCGGCGAAATCCACGAGGGTTACGCTTAAAGTCAGCATGGGACCGGTCCCGACAGAACCTCCTCCGACGACAGAGGCTCCGGCAGACGGCAACGCGGGGAGCGATTGATAATACACCGCAACAATTATGTTCGCTTCCGCTTAAGCGGATATTAATATTTATTTAGGAATTATATATCTGATTAAAAAAGTATTAAAAAAAACAATAAAGAAAGCTGAAAAATCTGTTGACAAAACTTAAAATTTATATTATTATAATGTCAGGTTGTTATAAGATATTATTAGGAGAGGTAAAATATGTGCGGGGCAGAATAGTAAAAGGCGTGGGCAATTTTTTCGACGTGTATATTGAAGAAGACTGCGAACTTAAAGATAAAATAATCGCATGTAATTCCAAAGGAATTTTCAGAAAAGACAACATAAAGCCTCTTGTAGGGGATATGGTGGATATAGAGTTAAACTTCGGCAATAAAGACGAAACAATAGGAATAATAAATACGATTGCCGAAAGGAAAAATTTCTTATTCAGACCTCCAATCGCAAACCTCGATATATTATTTATTGTCGCAGCTGTAAAATCCCCGGATCCGGCGTATTATTTTATAGACAAACTCACTGTAACTGCCGTAGACAACGATATAACCCCCGTTATTATAATAAATAAAATCGACTTGCTCGACAATTCAGAACTATATGATATATACAAAAAAGCCGGATTCAAAACGTTCAAAATAAGCGCGGAAACAATGACGCCGGACCGCCGCGAATTATCTGAGATAAAAGAAGAAATGCGAGGCAGAATTTGCGCGTTTTCGGGAGTTTCGGGAGTAGGTAAGTCGAGTGTTTTAAATAAAATATTTCCGGAATTAAAGTTAGATACAGGCAGTTTGAGCAATAAAATCGAAAGAGGAAAACACACGACACGAGTCGTCGAGCTTTTCAAAAACGGTTTAGACGGATATGTCGCGGACACGCCGGGATTCAGTATGATTGATTTTGAGAATTACGTCAATATTTCAAAAGATAATCTGATATTGGATTTTCCCGATTTAAATCAGTATGCGACTGGCTGCCGTTATAAAAAATGCGCGCATATAAAAGAAGAAGGCTGCGAAGTTTTACACGCAGTCGAAGAAAATAAAGTGGCGAAAGAAAGACACGAGAGTTATACTGTTCTTTATGATGCGCTGAAAAAACAGAAAAATAAAGATTGGAAATAAAATTATAATTTATAATAAGAAATAAATAATATGAAAAGTGTATATATTTTCTGCAAATCGTTTACATTAAATCAAGATAAAATAAAATCTGAGTTTACAGAATTACCGAAAAAATCTGAGAGTATTTATATAGCGGCGGATTCCGGACTTGAGACAATAAAAAAGTTTGATATAGTCCCGGATATTATAATCGGGGATTTTGATTCGGTAAATCCGGCAATTCTGAGTTTTTATAAAAATCGCGACGATATAGAGATAATAAAACATCCCGCTCAAAAAAATGATACGGATTCTATGCTTGCAGTAAAATATGCATTGGGGCGCGGATATAAAAATATAGTGATAATAGGCGGGATTGACGGCAGAATAGACCATACTTTGGCGAATTTATTCTGTCTTAAATATATAAGAAATCGAAACGGAAATGGCTGTATAACAAACGGGTATAATAAAATAAGTTATATTTCAAATTCAAGGACGAGAATATATAAGAATAAAGACTATAAATACGTATCTATTATTCCTATCAGTCCTGAAATCAGAGGCGTTACTCTGTCAGGATTTTTTTATACTCTGAAAAACGCGGATGTCAGTCTCGAAGAACCGTATACGGTATGCAATGAAATTGCGGAAGACTGCGAGTACGGCGAGATAGAAATACTTGAGGGCGACGCTCTGATATGCGAATGCGGGGATTTCAGTTGAACAGTTGAACTTGTATTTAAAATTTAATTCTTAAAAAAGTTTTAAAAGGATTAGTTGAAAAATTTGAAATTTAAGACATTTATTGTTAAAACAAATGATGTATAATATTTAAGTATATTTTAATTTTAATAAAATTGAAATAACTCTTAAAATTATTGTAAATATATAAAAATTAAAGGAGTACAAAGAGTTATGAAAAAAGTATTGGGTATAATTTCTGTAATAGCGGCGGTTTTATTTTCAGGTTGGGTTTTAGGGTCAAAAGCAAAAGTAATAGATACGGCAGATGAATTTTATTCTCCAAATACGGGAACAACTCCGGTTATTGTGTTTGTTGCAATCGGTATAATTGCAATAGCGGTTATTATATTTATAAGACGCAGGAAGTAATCATAAATATAGCGTCAGATAAACTGAGCGAACGTTTTTTATCTTCGAAAAAAACGTCCGGTTTCACCGCCGGACATTTATATAAATACAGCACAGGCAGAATTTTATTTTTGCTCTGTCAATGTTACAGGTATATCGGAATAATTTCCGGTTTGATAACGATAGATTGTCACGGTTATTTTGTCGCCGATTTTATGGATTTTGACAATATTTGAAATATCGCTTAAAGTCGAAACGGTCTGACCGTCTACTTTTGTCACGATATCGTTTATTTGGATCCCGGCAGTTTCTGCTCCTGAGCCTTGGTCTACAGTATCAACCAGAACGCCCGTTGGAATATTGTACATTCTCGACATAGTATTTGTAACATCCGAACCGTTTAATCCGAGAGTGGGCCTGTCTTTGACATATCCGTATTGGATTATGGAATCTATCAGGGGTTTTGCGTAATCTATCGGTATTGCGAATCCTATTCCCTCGACGTTTGACTGATTTATTTTTATTGTGTTTATTCCTATAACCTCGCCGTTCATATTAAGCAGGGCGCCCCCGCTGTTTCCGGGATTTATTGCCGCGTCTGTCTGAATTAATTTGTCCGCTACATTTTCTGCGTCGATTTTTCTGTTTACCCCGCTTATTATGCCGAAAGTCACAGATCCGTATAAATCCACGCCCAGAGGATTTCCTATGGCTATAACGAAATCTCCGACTTTTGAGTTGTCAGAAGACCCCAGAGTTGCGACTGGTAGATTTTGTGCGTCAATTTTTATTATCGCCAAATCGTTTATTTCATCTCCGCCGATATATGTTGCGACATGTTCGCTACCGTCGTCCAAAACTACTGTTATCACCGTATTTTGATATTGCGTGACATAAGATACGACGTGAAAATTTGTAACTATGTAACCGTCGGCAGTTAAAATTATCCCGGAACCCTGATCGCCGAGCGGCTGGGTCTGCCAGAAACTGTTCACGTTTTGAGCGGGCACATCAACTTTTATACCGATTACGGAAGGCGAAACTTTCGCCGCCGTCTGAACTATATTAATAGTCTTCCCGTTGTTTGAATCTGCCGATGTATTAATCGTATCAACTGAATCTGAAACATTTTGCATTTCTGCGCCTAAACTGCTTAGATTGTTCGAAAGGTCGGAAACTTGTGAATTTAATGAGTTTATGTTGTCCTGACAGCTTTTAATATCCTGCTGATATTGGCTTATCGTATCGTTGTACTGCGATATTTTAAGCTCATATTTATTTATCGTCTGTCTGTAAATAACCGCGCACAGTAGTCCGATAACCAGAATAATCATAACCGAAATCAGTATTACCAGCGGGGTATACGATTTATTTTTTTTATTCTTATGGTCCTGCTGAGAATAGTTATTATAATCATTGTTGGAATACATATTTATCTCTGTCCCTCATTTATATTTTTGTTAAATTTTATCAAAAACTCTGCCCCATTGCCGTCTTTACGGTTTTCAGCCGTTATTTTTGCGTGGTGCTGTTCTATTATCGCTTTCGCTATGGATAATCCTATTCCGTGCTTTCCGCCCTTGCCTTTATAGAAACGCTTGAATATATTCGGCATGTCTTTTTCGTCTATGCCGCCGCCGTCGTCTTTTACGGATAAAATTATATCTTCGCCGGTCTCGTAAAACGAAATATCCACCGCCGATTTTGCGTATCTTAAACAGTTGGATGCGATATTCATGATTGCCCGCATAAGACTTTCCTCGTCGCATAATATAGATATATCGTTTTTAGGATGATGTATATTTATTTTTTTCTCGGGTTTATTTTCTCCGTTTTCCTGTCTTGATCTTGAATTAATCAGAAGACCGCGGAGTTTTTGCGCACAGCTTTCCAAAAGTTCGCCGAGGCTTTCATTTGTCAGCTTATCAAATTTTTTTGTAGCGTCTATTCTGGATATATAAAGCAAATCTTCGACTAAATCTTTTAACCTGTCCGATTCCGCAATAATTATGTCGACGGCTCCGGTCTGTTCTTTTTCACTGGAAAACACCCCGTATTTTATTCCCTCCGCATAGCCTCCTATCGACATAAGCGGCGTTTTAAGCTCGTGGGAGACATTCTGGAAAAACGTTTTCTGGTCTTCGCCGTTTATTTCGAGTTTGCGTGCGGTTTCATTCATTCGCTCATTTAAATCTATAAGTTCTCGGTCTTTGAAATCATATTCGTTCTGCGTGAAATTCCCGCGTCCTATCTCGTCGGCGAAAACGCACAGCTGCCGCATCGGCTTGGATATGCTCCGGGAAATAAATATAACATACAGAAAAAGAAATATCGTGGCTATAATTAAAATCACAAGCAGCATTGTATAAATATTGCTCATAAGCTGATCGTATTTTTCGACGCTTACATAAAAAATCATAGAATATCCATTCCAACCCGTACCGTAAAATTTCCCCAAATCCACGGTTGTAAGATAATAGTTGCCGGAATTTATAGAAGTCTTATAAATCGTGTTTTCATCTGTCATCCCATTTGACGTTACGGCGTT
>Ga0123357_10002437_pt1 | contig 20748 bp, 23 predicted proteins | sample TergutEmb28metaG_FD_89873 | JGI IMG/M metagenome (GOLD analysis project Ga0123357, IMG submission 89873) | Embiratermes neotenicus P4 segment gut microbial communities from Petit-Saut dam, French Guiana - Emb289 P4 | ecosystem: Host-associated > Arthropoda: Insects > Digestive system > Gut ... | reverse complement strand
GAACTGCCAGTGCGCACACGCTGACCTGCAGGGTAACCTGATGGCCCAGATCTGCGACCTGTGGTCGAACGAGTCTGTCGAGTACCACCCTGAATTCGGTGGCTCATCTGTACAGTGCTGGCTCGGATCATTGGGATACGAAGTAGCCCTGATGAACTGCTCCATCGCAACCGGACAGGAGAAAACCCTGAGAGACCTCTACATGATCACGGACCGCACAAGAGGCCCAGAGGGATACATCCTCGCCTACGACAACGCGTTCAAGATCGGAGAGGCAATTGCCAAAGAGGGCAAGGACATCTACCTCCGTGCAAAGGCTGCCGGAATAACGGCTGCAAAGATCATAAAAGCCGGGCACGAGGCAAAAGAGCTCCCGCTCACAAACAAGCAGTCTGAGACCGTATCACTCGTTCTCAAGGAGCTTGAGGCACTTCCGTCCGATGCAGACAAATTCCTGGAGTTCTGCGACAAGAAGTACAGCGCCGCTGGCCTTATCCCGCAGTACAACAAGAAGAACTACGGCTTGTAAGCACGCAGCTACTCTTGAGGAGTTTAAACCCTTTACAAAATTTTTCTTTTTTATTATTTTTAAATGGTCGTACGATTTCTCCCTTACCTGCCCCATCGTTCTGGCCGGCAGTAGATATCAGTATGGTCGATCTGTTGCGCGTATCGAACCACCTATGGTTTGGCATTCAAATGTAAATAGCCAGATGTATGAACAGCGTAGTGTGGCAAAAACCAAAAGTGCGCTACAGTATGCTTATGGTTAGTCAGACCGACAACAATCGGAATCGCATGCCACACATCCGAAAAAGAATTGGACCTGATGATGGGGAGAGACTTCTCTGAGACCGGCAACTTCTATTCGACAATGTCCAGCTCAGTCTTCAGCCAGCCCATGGATTCGCTGCACAGTTTAACGGTCTCATCGCTGATCTCTTATCCCTTTCCGTCTGCGCTTCAAACCTTTACTACATACGGCGGTTCCCATGTAAAATCCAAGACAGAAGCATCCGGCAGATATATTCTCATGGACAATGAGAACTCCCCCTTGGGGACCGGTAGCCAGTTGCCGATCAGGCCATTCCCCGGCGATTCGTTTTGTAGATATATATCAACTGAACCGTCTGGGTTGAATGTGAAGTTGTCCGTATATCTTACAGCGTACTTGTCAATTGGGTTATCAACAAGGAACATATCCTGGCCGTATGCCGTAATGGACCAAAAAGCGCTGCATGGGGGGAACATACCATTTTCAAAATGAATTATGTAGTTGTTATTCCCGTCAAGGATGTTCCCGTCCTTATCATAAGATGCTGAGGGATATACCGCCATTTCGACCGGATTGGCTCCCAGACCAGTGATGGCAACCACGGCGCGGAGCTGGTAGTCTGTGCCGAAATGGGCAATGTTGCTGTTGGGATACGACCAGTTATTTATCTCCATAGAGAACATCTGGGACTGGCCCCCGTCCGTGATTGCTGCAATATACTCAGATGGTATCTTTTCTATTTTCCCCTGAACCTCCGAGCTGAACCTTTCGAGGCTGAACTCAAGACCAGCACCTACTCCTATCTTCGCGAAATTTTTCAAAGCTGGCTGGTCAGCATCGGTTCCGGGATTGTCGATTGAAAGTTGGTTAAAGGCATTGAAAAAGTCTGCTATGTCCATGGAGAAGAGCTTCTGCACTGGAACATATTCGTATTGGGGATCATACGAGCCTGCCGGCGGAACATAGCCTGGTTCCCCGTAAAAGGACTCCGGCACCAACGAGAACGCGTTCTGAATGTCATGGACCTGTGAAAGTTCTAGGCCATCATACCCTGTCCTTACGATGATCCAAACCATGTTGGTCGGCAGAGAGATCTTTACTGTCCCGTCTGGAACATTGGAATGATAATCGGGACCACATAGAGCATAAACGGATGCCTTGCCGTTGTCCATACCGCCGGTACCGAGAACGGCAACACAGTTGGTATAGGCATCAAGGATAGCAACCGAGCAATAGGTCTGCGTTTCAGGCTTTGTCAGAATTAGCGGTTCATCTTTCAGATTCAGATAGGCCATTGAGTACAAAGTATCGACATTGGGCCGGACCACCATCCTGTCATCGGCGGAAGTTGTGTTCCTTATATGGAAGAACTGGTTCACCGGAGCTCCGCTGTTTTCCGTTACATTGGTGGCATTCTTCATGGTCAGATCCATGAGCACCAGAGGCAGGGCGTACTCATACGCATCCTCTGCCGTTTGCAGGATTTCTTCATCGGTAAGCGAATCTGTATTGGAAGAAGGCTTGTACAGGTATACAAAGCAGGCCAGAACAACGCAGCAACATAACAGTACGATCAGAAGTTTTTTCATCACGGCAGGTCTAATATCATAACGGCTCAGTGATATTAAAACTTGGTTGAACGCTATGGCTGGGCAAAAAGACGGCAAAAAAAATAAAAAAAAAATTAAGGGGGGGGGTTAGGTCCTTGAAATTGAGTTTGCTATACTGGCTGTCTCTTCTATCTCGGCATTAGCCATGTTGTCAGCCTTTGCAAGCCTTTCCTTGATCTCAGCTTCCTTAGGTATGGTACCGAGTATGTCATCAACATCTCCGAACATCTTTTCCATATCCTTCATAGTAGAAACTGGCCTGTCCGGAACATTCGATGCGCTCCCCACATACTCAGATATTCCCTCCATAAGTCTTGTGACCTCCATAGGGAAGAATATCTTAGACGATTGACCCTGACCGACACTCTTCATAGTTTCCATAGAAAGCACCGAAAGGGCCTTGGAATCCAATGAGGCGGCACCGACAGACATTATCCTAAGTCTCTGAGCTTCTCCTTGGCTTTCGAGTATGAGAGCGACCTTCTTACCTTCGGCCTCAAGTACCATGGATTGCTGAAGACCTTCGGCCTCTAATATCCTTGATTTCTTCTTACCTTCAGCTTCAAGAATGGCGGCCCTCTTAAGACCGTCCGCCTGGAGAATGGCTGCACGCCTTCTCCTCTCTGCTGAGGTCTGCTCCTCCATGGAGTCCTTGACCTTCTTTGCCGGGTCGACCTCTCTGATCTCCACGCTTTCGACCTTCACACCCCACTTGTCGGTGTTCTCATCGAGGATATCTCTGAGTTGAGTGTTGATCTTCTCTCTGTTGGAGAGTATCTCATCCAGCTCCATTTCTCCGACGATCGATCTCAACGTGGTCTGTGCAAGGTTCATTGTACCAAATCTATAATCAACGATCTGGAAGAACGCATTGCGCGGGTCTGTTACTTTTATGTAAACAATGGCATCAACATTCACGGGAGAATTATCTTTTGTGATAACTTCCTGTCTTGGAACATCTAATACCTGAGTACGCAAATCGATCTTCACCACAACATTGATCAGAGGAACGACAAAATTCAACCCCTGATTGAGGATTCTGATGAACTTTCCGAGCCTCATGTAGACTCCCTGTTCGTATGGTTGAATGATCTTTACGCCGCTCATTATTATGGCAATAAGCGCGACAACAAGAACAATCACCAAACCGTAGATCCATTCATCCATAATGTCACCAAAGCTATATCGGATGGTGAATATAAATAGGAAGTTACGTGAGGTCTTTTTGTCTGACCTTCACATGAACGCCTTCCGCAGCATATACAACGACGTCTGTTCCGGCTTTGATCGGATCATCAGATGTTGCGCTCCAGCTGTCGGAATCTATCCTGACCTTGCCCTTTAGGCTTCCAGGTTTAACATCTGTCGTCACAATGCCTTCTTTTCCTATGAGAGAATCGACAACCGTTGTCGTCGGAGGTTCCGGTTTGGCCAGTATCTGGTAGCCCTTGAACGTGACAGCTGAAACGACCAGCGTTACGATTATGGCCGCTATCACTAGTAAATAACCCTTATTCAGAATACCATCGACAAAGTAGATCAGCAGACCCATTACAACAAGGACCGCTCCAGGAACAACTGCAAAGAATCCAGGAGTCAAAGCTTCTATTATTAGCAGGATAAGTCCGATAATTATCAGTACTGTCCCTATTGCCGCTGGATCCATACTAAATGCAATGCGGTATGAGTCTATAATAATATTTACTGGAAATCAATACAATATGGGCCATACTTAACCTGATCACAGTGAGACAGATAGGAACAACCTGAGTAAAACACTCCCACCCAGAATGCTCTGCACCGTACTTTTAGAATCAATGGTCATTTACATAATCACGGAGGGAAGTGTTTTTAGGGTGTATCGTTTACTTGATTCGCACAGGAACAGAGGGAAAGGATATGGAATCTCAGAATGAAGAGTGGAAGGAAGGCTGGAGCGATAATTATCTAGACACGATCTGCGCCTTCGCTAACTCGCAGACCGGCGGCAGGCTTATAATCGGCAAGAAAGACAATGGCGATATCGTAGGAATACGCAATTTTAAGAAATTGATGACGGAGATCCCGAATACGGTCAAGAATCTCATGAACTTCTACCCTAGCGTAGAGTATGTCACAGAGAACGGTAAAACGTATCTCATTGTGACAGTTGAACCGCAGCACGAAGCAGTAGACTTAAGAGGTGTTTATTACAAGCGTTCCGGAAGCACGACCGTCAGGATCACAGGCGGCGAACTCCGAGATTTCCTCATGGAGAAGGGTGGATTGGTGTGGACCAACCTCATCTCCAAAGAAGCAAAATTGAGCGACATATCGCCGGAGGCAGTGAGTACTTTCATAAAAAGAGGGCAGGAGATAGGGCACATAAGTTCTGTTGCCAATCCAGATGATATTGAGGGAGTTCTGAGAAGATACAGACTTATGACGGACGATGGGATAACCAACGCCGCTGCAGTCTTATTTGGAAAGGACCCTGTCGCCGTGTCCCATGCAGCTGTAACGAAGATTGGGTTGTTCGCAAAAAATAGCGGGAGGATCCTTATGGAGGACATAATTGAGGGGCCGATCGTATTCCAACCCGATGAAACGATGAAACGCCTCCTTGAGAAATATACTCAGCCAAGATTCAGGCTGAAAGACCACTTAACGAGGGTGGAGGCGTACCAATACCCTCCGAAAGGATTGCGAGAAGCAATATTGAATTCGGTCGTCCACAGACAATATATGAGCTCCCAGCACACGACCATCAGTGTGTATCCGGATTCCGTCAGGATATACAATCCGGGGAGCCTTCCCAAAGGGTAGACGGCAGAGGACCTTCTGACACAGCGCATATCGAAACCTGCCAACCCTCTGATCGCCAATGTGTTCCACGATATGGGTGCGATAGAGGCATGGGGCGTTGGACTTTATATGATACAGGAAGAGTGCGAAAAGGCTGGAATCCCGCAGCCCACATACGAAGCCGTCGGGGACGGGGTAAGGGTCATCTTCAATTCGGGACCATGGTCAGATACAGGTGAGGAAGTCACGAAGCAGTCTGCTATTGAAGGGCTTACACCTTTGGAGACAGAGATCTACAAGATGATAGCCGAGGGAAGATACACTATCATTGAAGAAGCGGCAAAGTCGTTAGGGTCGTCTACGAAGACAGTCTATCGTGCTACCATGAAGCTAAGCGATATGAAATTAATCCGCAGAGTAGGCAGCAAAAAAAGCGGTTTGTGGGAACCGGTATCCAAATAAGGTGCCCCAACGGCACAATATTGGTCTGTCTCAATGTCCAAATAAATGTCCAAATAAATGTCCAAATAAATGTCCAAATAAGATGACGGTCCGTATGCGTCCGTTCGCACGAAAGCCAGGGAACGTCATGGTAAGAATATGGGGTATGACAGCGGATGCTAAGCAAACTTTAATGAGAACATCGCGAGATATGGTGGTTACGGGTTGATTTTTAATGGAATAAGTGGACAAGGCGAGATTCGAACTCGCGACTTCTGCCTTGCGAAGGCAGCGATCTACCGGGCTGATCTACTTGCCCATATGGGTACATGTTCATTGTTGCAACGGATATAAAGCTTTCACAGAGAAAGTCAAAAATCAACGAATTTGTTTATTAAATGAGACTGATTTCCTTCAAAGTGTTGTGAAAACGGGCGAGACACCCGTATGTCAAAATTTTGGGATGCTGACGGAAAACAACAAAATGAAAGGCATAAATAAAAGCGGAAACACACCTGAAGATCACCATATCTTTTGTTTTGCTAACGGCGCATTTAGAAGGGAATGACAATGGGGGACACAATCCAGTTGAGCATTCGATTTCCGGGTGAGTGTAAAAAAGCGCGGGCACCGATATGACCATGGATCGACCATTTGTGCAGACTAGGCAGTACCTTCAGACTGAAGAGATGGAAATACTGGATCAGTAACCTAGATCGCTCAGCGCCTGCGCAGCATTCGCCACCGCGTCTGCGCAAAGGGTCCCGAAAAGATTCTTTGCTATTGCGTTCTCCAGCCCGTCGTGCGTCGAGATATCACATCCGAGAATGTTGCGACAGACAATCTCTCCGTGTCTATTCTTGAAATAATTCATGAATTCTTCTGTTTTTGAATTGCATATTTCTTTCGAAGTCCCATATTTCAGACCTATGACCAACACCGCTCCGGAGACCGCACCGCATATCTCGGCGCATCTGGCACCGCTGTTGAGCCCACAAGAGATCTTTACGGCTGTCTCTTTGCTCAGTCCGTATTTTTCACTGAACGCACAAAGCACAGCTTGAGAACAATACAGCCCCTTCTCAAAAAGGTCCGATGCTTCCTTTACCTCACAGTCAGTCATAATCATACACATTGATATTTCTCTATATGTATATTTTGCCTCATGATGTAAATACTCTGTGCACGATTCATATGGTGGTGGTAAATTGACAAAGCTCACTGACGAGATGAAAACGATATTGAAAAAGATGAGATTCATCTCCCTTGCAACAGCGTCTAAAGACGGGACCCCCAATGTCGTCCCGATCGGTATGCTGATACCGCAACCCGATGATGAGACGATATGGATAGTGGACAACTACATGGATAAGACCATATCAAATCTAAGGTCAAATCCGAAGGCCTCATTTTTCATTTGGGACCTGGAGTTCCCGAACTCATACCAGATAAAGGGAAATGTGATCATAGAAGATTCTGGCGCCGATTATGAAAAAGCTGTAAAATATGCCCACGAGAAGAAAGAGACCTATCCGGCAAAGAATCTGCTGAAAGTAAAGATCACGGACATCTACTATGTGACGCCCGGTCCGAAAGCCGGACAGAGATTTTGAGGATCAATCCTCAGGATCTTCATCTTTCACATATTGTGTTGCCCAGCCCATTGCTGCCGCTATTGGTATGAATATAAGATAGGCCCAGTTGTTATTGGCGGCGAAAGTTGCCGCAAATACGGCCACACCAACCACGGCACCGATTATCGCACCGTGCTTCATATTGGTCTTCTTTCTTTCAGAGACCATCATCACACCTTCCGCTCAAGGATCTCTTCTGCGGCAGAGACCATTTTGTCCACTATGGCTTTGGAATCGCCGGTGTAGTTAGCCGGGTCCATGACAGAAGCGATCTCTTCCTCGGACATGACATTTCTGACGTCATCTCTCCTCATTAGCGCATCTTTCAGGTTTATACCTTCTTTTATGGCGGTCATGGAGGCCTCCCTGACTATCTCGTGGGCATCCTGTCTGCCGATGCCTTTCTCTGTGAGTTTCATCATCACGGGTTCAGCCATAATGAGGCCTTGGGAAAGTTCGATGTTCTTAAGCATCTTATCCGCATGGATCTCTAACCCGGAGAAAACCTTGTTCATCCTCTGGAGCATCTCGTCCAAAAGTACGAACACATGCGGTATCGTGAATCTCTCAGCAGACGAGTTCGAAAGGTCCCTCTCGTGCCAAAGTACCTGGTTTTCAAAGGTAGGTATGACGAACCCTCTCACGATCCTCGCCAGTCCGGTGACGCTCTCTGAGTTTATCGGGTTCCTTTTTTGGGCCATTGTGGAGCTTCCTACTTGCTTCTTTGAGTCAAATGGTTCCGAAGCTTCACCGATCTCCGACCTCTGAAGGTTCCTTACCTCGGTGCCGTATCTTTCGAGCGAGGTTGCGATGTTTGCCAGCAAACATATCAGTTCTGTGTACCTGTCGCGCCCAACCACCTGAGTGGCGGCCGGCTCATATGTAAGGCCGAGGTCCTGCATAACCAATATCTGGATCTTACTGAAGTTTTTGCCGAGTGCCGCACCGGTACCAACAGCGCCCGCCATCTTTCCAGCGCATGCGCGGGGCATGATCTCAAGCAACCTTTCTTTGTGTCTAAGGATCTCTGCGATATATCCAGCGATCTTAAATCCGAATGTTATGGGGATTGCGAACTGTGCGTGGGTCCTTCCGATCTCCAGCGTATCTCTTTCTCTCTTGGCGATTTTTGCAAATGTATAGAGCAGACCATCTATGTCAGTGTTGATAATGGCAAGCGCCTCTTTGATCTGGAGCGCTGTTGCGGTGTCAACTATGTCATTGGATGTCGCACCGAGGTGAATGTACTTTCCAGCATCTCCTTTGCATTGCTCAGTCATTGCTTTGACCATTGCCATAAGGTCATGATTGGTCTCTTTTTCGATCTCCTTTATCCTTTTTACTTTGACAATGTCAAGTGATGCCACCCTTGCGATCTCCTCAGCATCGCTTTTGCCGATAGTACCTATTGACGCATGCGCCTTCGCAAGTGATGCTTCAACCATCATCTGGTACAGAATACGGCCTTCTTCGGTGAAGATGGATTTCATCTCCTTGCGGCCATACCTGAAATCGAGAGGACAAATAGAGTCTTCCATTGTATCGAGGGTTGGATTGAATAAAGTTATTTATAATGTATGAATGAAACAAGCACGGAGAGGGTGTTGACAGGAAGAATCCATCGTTTTTCGAGTTGTTCCTTTAAATCAAACCCGCTGTCAGAAAATAGTATTGGCTGTTACATCCCTCCAGTGTAGAAAGTCTTATAAATTATACCCTTATATAGCGCCTCGAAGTGGGCCATACTTTTGCTTATGACCAAGTCGAACGAATGAGTGATGATTTATGGATGAATTTGTGGAGGAAACACAGCAGGTTGATTCTCAGGAAGCACAGGAGTTGACGTCTGAGAACGTTGACGCTCTTGAAGAACAGGAAACGAAGATCGAAGAGCCCTCTGAAGAGGAGAAGCAGGCATCTGCCGAAGAACTCGCCGATCTTGAACAGAAACGCAGCATTCTTAACAATGATGCAGAGAAGCACAGGCGTCTTAGGGACGAACTTAACGGCCAGACAAAAGAGTGGAAGGCAAAGAGAGATGCTTTGAACGCTCAGGTCCGCGGACTTGTGGATGAAGCCGGTAAGTGCAGAGAGGAGCGCGACTCTTTCAACCAAAAGGTCAGGGAGACCAAGGTAATTAGGGATGAGCGCAACCAGAAGGTAACAGTCCTTAAGGATCAGATATCTCAGCTGAGGCCGGAGAGGCACAGCGAGGACAAGAACGAAGTACCTGTGAAACAACTCAAGAAGCAGCTTCAGGAACTGGAATACACCCAGCAAACAAAATCCCTCGGCAAGGACAAAGAGAACGAGATCGTCAAACAAATATCCGTAATCGCTAAACAGATACAAGAAAGAGAGAAATCCTTCGAGCAGAACGGAGAGATCAAGGAAGTCATCCAACAGCTCAAGGAAGCAAAGGTGCAGGCAGAAACCGCACACCGCCAAGTATCAGAGTACGCGGAGGCTGCACAGGCCTCACACGACAAGATGATGAAACTTTACGAGGAAGCGGATGTGCTCAGGAAAGAAGCAGACGCCGCACAGGCAAAGTTCATCGAATGTAAACAGGCTGCCGATGAGGAACACAAGAAACACATCGAGCAGATCAAGTCGGTTCACGAGATGGACAGAGACGTTGCCGGAATGAAGAATAAGAAGACCGCCGCCAAGAAGAAGAAAGTGGACAATGAGTCCAAGAAAGAGGCCAAGGAGATCTTCGAACGCTTCAAGGCGGGAGAAAAGCTCAGCACCGACAACTTGATGGCCCTTCAGAAATCCGGCTATCTCTAAAATCCTTTTTCAATGGGGATCTGATCCCCTCTAATTATTTTATATAGAAAATCTTTATATAGATTATCAACCAATCAGTATCTACGGGGAAAAGGCCGGCTCTGTAGAGTGCATCCCATCCCTTCTGACTGGTCGGCCTGTTCCCGCACTTATTACCATATTCTAAAATATTACTGAAACAATAGCGGAAATGATCTCATGGTTTTGGATGGATTGGGAAAATCGCTCAGGGACGTCATAACGCACATAGGAAGCTCCTCTATCATAGATGAGGATCTGGTCAGAGAGATATCTAAAGAGCTTCAGCGAGCATTGCTCCAAGCGGATGTCAACGTCCAACTGGTGCTGGAGATCACCAACAAGATTCAAGAACGCGCGCTTAATGAGAAGCCTCCTGCAGGTAAGAGCTCGAAGGACCACGTCATCCGCATCATTCATGAGGAAATGGTATCCCTTTTGGATAACGGCGAAGGGTTCGTCCTGAAACCACAGACGATCATGATGGTGGGTCTGTATGGTCAAGGTAAGACAACTACTACAGGAAAACTTGCATTATTCCTATCCAAGAAAGGATTCAGCGTCGGACTTATCGGCGCCGATGTCTATAGGCCCGGTGCGTTGGATCAACTTCAGCAACTGGGGGCGAAGATCAACGTTGATGTTTACGGGGAGCCCGGAAACAAGAACGCGGCGGAGATCGTGAAGAATGGTAAGGCCAAATTCTCTGATAAGAAGATAGTTATTATCGACACATCCGGACGTCACGCACTGGAAGATGAGCTCATACAGGAACTGAAGGACATAGCAGAAGTGTCGAGACCCGATGAGAGAGTACTTGTTCTCGACTCGCAGGTAGGACAGCAGGCGGGCCCGCAGGCAGACGCATTCAATAAAGCGGTCGGCGTGACCGGTGTGATCCTCACAAAGATGGACGGTACCGCAAAAGGCGGTGGCGCCCTCTCTGCGGTGGCTAAAACAAAGGCAAGGATAATATTCATCGGTACCGGGGAACACATACGCGACTTCGAGCTATTCAATGCAGACAGGTTCATATCAAGACTGCTTGGAATGGGCGATCTGGCCGCTTTGGTCCAGATGGCTAAGGAAGAGATCGATGACGAAGCGGCAATGGAACAACTTGCAAGGAACATGATGTCAGGAAGGTTCACTTTGTCGGATATGTACCAACAGATGGCCGCCGTAAGCAAAATGGGTCCACTTCAGAAGGTCATGTCAATGATACCTGGGTTCAGCAACATGGAGGATAAGATCAATTACGAAGAGTCGCAGAAAAGGCTCGCAACATACAAAGTTATAATGGACTCCATGACAAAAGAGGAAAAGGACGAACCAAATCTGATAAAAGGTAAGCGGATCGAAAGGATCGCATCAGGCGCAGGCGTATATCCGCACGACGTGAGGGGATTGCTGAAACAATATAATCAGAGCAAAAAGATGATCGGCACCATGGGCAAGGACCGCAAAATGCGCAAGCAGCTGATGAAACAGATGGGCGGCATGGATCTTGACAGCCTAGAGGATATGCAGTGATCCGATGAGATATTTTGTGATAGTAGGCCATAAAGCAGTGACCACAGGAGACTTTAAACTAGATGATATCGCGGGCGGCGCCGGGAGATTGGACATACTTGTAAGGTGCGTCAACTCGGCGTTTTTTCTCAGCCATGACATAAGGCATGATACAGAACTCTTTCTCATACTTCAGGGAGGCGAAGACCCGCCGAAGACGGTCAGGTTCTCAGGCTCAGAGCTAAGATATCTTAACCCCGATGAGAGAAGCACATCCTCCCTCATCAGAAACGCCCTGATGAAAAAATTGGACGTATCAGAAGTCAAATCCTCACCCGGAATATATGTTTCCAGAAGGTCGTTCGCTGACGTAATGGCAACACTTTCTGAAAAAGGGAAGATGATCTACCTTAAAGAAGACGGCACAGATATTAGGTATCAAGAGATGCCGGAGGAGCCTGTCTTTGTTATAAGCGATAACAGAGACCTAACCGATGAGGAAGAGAACATACTTGTGGGATACCGTCCGGAAAAAATATCCATAGGGCCGCATAGCCTCCATGCCGACCATTGCATCATAATCGTCCACAACGAGATGGATAGGAACGCTCACTGAACCTTTTTATTCTGAACAGCGATTAGATGGACATGGACGATCAACCGGAAAGGATACCTCAGCACAGACACTGCCACAACTGCGGCAAAGCTTTCATAGGTGACGGAGAGTTCTGCGGAGACGATTGCAAGAATTCGGCTGGAAAGGTTGCAAAGAAAAAGCTGAGGACGCTCCTTCTTGTTTGGTTGGTCATAGTCTGCGTGACTATATCCCTTAGCGCTGTGTATTATTTGCACTTAGTATAAAGAACGGTTTTTATTATGGAGCCCGATTCGGAATCAACAGTGATTGAATGATCTCCGTTGTAGCCGGCACTTTCAACATATTACATGAGGGCCATAAAAAATTGATAGAGAAGGCCTTCGAGGTCGGAGACGAGGTCATGGTCGGTATAACAGCGGATGGCATGGCATCCGATGCAAGAAATGAGATCATACCTCTATATCTCAGAAAAAAGGAACTGGAGAAATTCCTCGGCAGGATGAACAAGCCGTGGAATATCATAGAGATAAACGACATATATGGGCCGAGAGAAAAAGTAGACTCTGCAGACATCATCGTTGTATCAGAAGAAACATTTAGAAATGCTGAAGAGCTGAATCGTGAACGCATATCGAGGGGAGTCAGACCATTCAAAATAGTTGTTGTTCCTATTGTCAATGCCTACAATGACACCAAAATAAGTTCCACCGGAGTGATGAAAGGGGAATATTCAAGGAACGGAAGCGATAACGCGATCCGTATCGCGGTTGGGTCCACCAACAGAGTAAAGATCGAAGCAGTCAGAACTGTCATGGAAAAGATATTCGGTAATGTGATCGTGATCCCCGTTGACGTAAAAAGCGGGGTTTCTGAACAGCCAAAGGAATCAGAGACCCGTACGGGCGCGGTGAACCGCGCCGTATCTGCGCTCGGCAGCAATGACTTATCAGTTGGAATAGAAGCGGGTGTTTTTCTCACTGAGGACGGCCTCTATGATTTCCAATACTGTGCGATATATGATAAAAATGGAAAGATGACGGTCGGGGTCGGTCCCGGGTTCAGATATCCGGACAAGGTCGCGGCTCTTGTATCGGATGGCATGACGGTAAGCGAGGCGATACACAAGATCTACGGGAACTCCGACATAGGGAAAAGGCAGGGGGCAGTTGGGCTTTTAAGCAGAGGATTGCTTGACAGAAAGACACTGACCGAACAATCAGTGACAGCAGCCATGATACCGCGCATGGAACATCTGTGATCAACAAACTGTTCAACTTTTTATGAGTGAAACTGCTTTTTCAAGAACTTTATCGGCGTGTCCGTCTACTTTTACCACTTTCCATGCGGCTTCGACCATACCGTTCTTTCCGACAATGAATGTGGACCTTATTGTTCCCTGGACTTCCTTGCCGTACATCATCTTGGTACCCCATGCTCCAGCTCTTTCCATAAGCTCATGACCGGGGTCGCTGAGCAGTTTAACCTTCAGTGAATTCTTCTCTTTGAATTTCCTATGGGATTCAACCGTATCTTTGCTCACACCGATGATAGGGATGTTCCTAAGCATGAATTTCGCATAAAGTGAAGTAAAATCCATTGCTTCTTTTGTACAGCCAGTTGTCCCGTCTTTTGGATAAAAATATATAACATATCTTATGCCGTCAAGGGATTTTCCGTCGAACTTCTCGCCGTTCTCGTCCATAAGGATGAATTCAGGGAATCTGTCTCCTACGTTCATGATGATCAGAACATGCTCCCGGCCTTTTCTTTAATGATATTCGATATATCTATCTCAAACATCATCACAGGGTGGGTCATCTCATAATCTGTTATTACCTGGGGAGATACCTCGCCAAAGAAACCTACGACCATTCCGTTTGAGGAAATGAAAGCTCCCCTACCATCAATGAAAGTCCTGTATTCGCATGGAGATATTTTGTAGTCAATTGCCATCTCTCTTGCAACAGATTCGGTGATAGATTTTATTTCTGTGAATGAGGTCTTTGACGCGGCGACCATCCCGCACATGTGGGGGGCTGTGTGATGCTCATCAGAGACAAATCCGATCTCGAATATCCTCTGCGGAAGGTCTCTGTGCTTATTATGCCTGAGTATCCTCATCAGACTGGGCATGAGATATGACCTCAGACACGTATGGTCCTCTGTGATCGGGTTGGTCACACGCGTTGATGTCTTTAATGGCAGGCCAGATCGCTCAAATTCGTCCTTTTGGTTGCTGAGCGTAAGGGTAGTGACCTCAGTGAAGCCGAGGCCGATCATTACATCTCTCATCTTGTTTGAGAACGATGTCACTGGACCCAGCTCTCCGGGAGTTTGCTCAGAGACGTACCGGCCCCCCCCAAAATGCTCAAACCCGTATCCGATGGCTACATCTTCGAAGATGTCCACTTTATGCATGATGTCAAGTCTGGTGGAAGGTATCAGCATATCGACTATGTCTCCGCTGACGGATGCAGACATACCCATCCTTTCGATGGCTTCTTTCATTTCATTTCCAGAAAGATCTATGCCCAGGAACTTACAGCACTCTTTTATTGATATCTGGGTCTTCATTTCTCTCAGGTCGGGGGAATAGTCAGAACTGCCGTTCACTACTCTCACTCTGCATATCTTCCCTCCGCGTTCCGCGAGCGCTGTCGAAACAATGTCTAGCGCACCTTTCACAGCCTTTTGGTCTGTGCCTGTGACGTCGATGAAAATGTTCTTTGTTCTTGTTGTGACCGTTGTCAAAGCGCCGTTTATTATCGGAGGGAACGAAAGCACATCGTTGTTCTTGTCCAGTATTATTGGGTATTTTTCCATTTTGTTCAAGAGACTCGCATATTCTTTGCCCTTATCATGCGCCTTCAATATCTCCTCAAGATCCATCTTTTCAGTCCTGTTCAAAGGAACAAATGATATCTCGCCCGGCTTTACTGCAGTGTATCTGAACGGAGGCTTCACCATATCAAGGTCGTGGACCCCTATCGCAAGTTTGCTTCTTTTTCTTCCGATCGTCATATGAAGCTTTTCCTGAAGCTCCATGAGCGATCTTATCAGATCATCGGTCACATTTACATCTTTGACCACAGCACATGCGAAACAAGGTCTTACATTGAGTACTGGGTCTTCTATAATGGCAATGATGTCAGAGTCTTCAACGGCATATGTTTTCAACCCAGGCGTGATGTCTAAGAATGCGCGGAGGGCTCTCGCAAGACCTTCAACACAGAAAAGGTCCGGTCTGTCCGGGAAGAATTCGACCGACATGTCTTCGCAGAAGCCTTCTGTATGATGCATATCGGCACCGATGAGAGGTATTCTTTCTATCAGCACCTCCTGCGGAACCTCTTTTCCTATGAGTGAGCATAGGTCGCCGTATTTAAAATTGATAACCGGCATGCTATCAGCGTCCGAGTTCTTGGTGTGCCTTTCCAAGGTGTCCGGCGGCCTGTGCGGAGATCGTGGATAACTCTCCAGCGAGCACTGTGACCGCAACTATCTCGGCAAGCTTCTTAGCTTTCTCGTTTCCAAGACATCCGATCATATCCAGCGCTTCTGACTGTGTCGGCAGTCTGGTGCCTCCTCCGACGGTCCCTATTTCCACAGAAGGCATCCTTACTGCAATGTACAGATCTCCGTCGATATCTTCGCACATGGTGGTGGTCATACTACCGCTGACCACCTGTGCCGGGTCCTGTCCGGTTGCGATGTATATCGCGGCGATCATGTTAGCGGCGTGAGCGTTCGCCCCCATCGTTACTGAAAGAGAGCTTCCGACAAGATTCTTTCTTATGCTTGTCTCTACTATCGAGGCCGTTGACGCATGAAGCCTGTTCTCAGCAACATCTTTCGGAATCAGCGCTTCTGCTATGACCGACTTGCCGCGGCCTCTTATCATGTTGATCGCCGCGGCCTTCTTGTCACTGCACAGATTCCCTGAGACAGAGACCATGACCGCGCCAGTCTGCTTCTCTATTTCTTTGCAAACTGCCTCGGTAGCGATCGTGGCCATGTTCATGCCCATCGCATCTCCGGTTCCGTAAGTGAAACGGATGTAAAGGTTCCTTCCTGCCGGGAACGATTCGATCGATGTAAGTTTTCCGTGTTCTGTGGTTGTACTCACTATCGAAGAAAGAAGTTCTTTGTTCCCGTCGATCCAATCTATGATCCTCATGCAGTGATCAACGCCTTCAGTTCTGAACACTGGCGCCCTTGTCATCCCATCTTGGAATACTTTTACTCTGGCACCGCCGCCGTCATTGATGACCGACATTCCTCTGGAGATGGATGCAACAAGCGCCCCCTCGGTGGTTGCCAGAGGAACAAGGAACTCCCCCTTTGCGTAATCGCCGTTTATGACCACTGGGCCGGCGAAACCTAAAGGTATCTGTATGGCCCCTATCATGTTCTCGATATTTTTGGAAGCTTTTTCAGAATCAAAACAAAATTTGGATATGTTCTCGAGGTTGGTTTTAGTTAATTCTTCAACCGCTTTTCGTCTGTCATCGACATCTGAATGAGTGTATCCTCTGTTCTTCAGACCCTTCCTTTCTTCCATAGCGGTACAATGTTCTTCTCATAATATAACTATCGAATAGTTTTATAATTGAAAGGAGGTATGGAATGGCATGGGCGAAACACCCGGCAGGATAACGCAGAAAGTTCCAAACCCGGTGACTTATCTGAGAACTGTCATTAACCTTGACGAAGAAACAAGGCATGACAAGCTCGATAAACTTATAGTAAAGGTGTTCCCCCCGTTCATTTTCGCGTCTGCGATATTGGTATTGGTCCTTGTGATCTACCTTGGAAACTACACGTTCCCGGGTGTTGTGTTCGGGATATGTCTCGGATTCACCATTGGATTCACAGTATTGGGAGTGGCCTGCGTCGTCCTCTCCGATAAAGGGGTGATAATCTGGAAATACTTCATACCTGCACTGATATTCATACCATTACTTGTGGCGTACATTCTGTATCTTGCCGGACCAGACATTGGGTTCAATGCTTTTATTATGAAATATTTCGACATATTTGACGACCTCTTCGGAAGGAACATGGATTTTTTGTCCTTATTGATCGGCGTCTATTCCATCACTCTTATGGCTTTCTTCGTTGCGCACGGCGTTGTCTCTGTGATAGTGGGATACTTCAGGAGCTACCTGTACAGAGTGTTGAGGGCCTTGGAAGCCCCCCCTGAGAAAAGAAAGAATCACATCCCAGAGTGGCTGTTCCAGATACCCAGCATAATAGATGTGAAATCGGTAGAGCTGGAACCGGATATAGATGACGAAAGGTTTAATGTCGAACTTTTTCTGAACACGTTCTTCAGCCTTTTCATTCTGGGCATCGTCATATGTTCATATATTTTCATTAATCCGTTGTTTCTTAGGTTACTGCCGTTCTCGGAGATGCTTCTGATAGGGATGCTGCTGTCGCTGTTCATATCGCCGCTTGTGATACCCTGGAGCATAGTCAAGTCCATCGGGGCAAAGGTAACATCGGATGCCCCGCGCGATTTCTATCTGTGGAAAGGAATGAGGGGAAGACTCTATCAGGGCTTTTTTACAATAACGTTCTTCATGATGCTTCTGACGATGTCTGTCTATTTCGGAATGGACATCTCAAGGGTGGCCGCCACATATCTGGGATACATCGCTTTCATGGGTATGATGTCCCTGGTCACCTCGTTCGTTTATGTGAACACATACTATAAAGGATTCAAGAACGGGATCATAAAAAGTTACCTTCGATCGAAGGAGCAATGAATCCTTCACAAATATTATTTAACGCCGTTGTGTTCGTCTTTTCATGAAGGAACCTGAGTACGAGGCCGTTTCCAAAGCAAAAAGGCAGGCGGAGAGCGGCAATCCGAAAGGAGCCGTGGAGACTCTGGAATCATATCTTGAAACTGATCCGCATAATATAAAGGCAAGGATGCAGTTGGCAAAGACGCTTGTTTACGATGTAAAGGATGTGGATGCCGGGCTTTTGCAAATGGACATTGCTTTGGATATAGAGCCAGAGAATATCGACATCATGAAAGCGATGGTGACAGTTCTTGCCAAGCATAAAAAGAATAATAAAAAGGCTACCGAACTCTACGAGAAGCTGATGATCGCCGCACCGGATGCAGACCTCTACAACGCGTATGCGATCTTTCTGAGGATACAAATGATCGATTTCAAAAAATCCGCCCAATACTATGAAAAAGCGATATCGCTGAATCCAAAAAAGCCGGAATATCATCAGAACTACGCGGTTCTTTTACTCAAAGATCTTAGAGATTATGAAAAAGCAAAGCATGAGCTTGAAGTTCTCATGAAACTCGACCCCGATAACGGATCGGCAAAAAAGAACTATGAACTTCTTATGAAAAAGAAGTTTGATTCTAACGGTAACCTTAAGAAAAAGCTATTCTCTCGCAGATGATCCTTCGACAGACAGAACCTCTTTTAAATGTATATTCAGTTTACAGTCTAGGTGAACAAATGGAACTAAAAGGATCCAAGACAGAGGCAAACCTTCTGACGGCATTTGCGGGCGAAAGCCAGGCCAGGAACAAATACACATACTTTGCCTCACAGGCGAGGAAAGAAGGATACGAACAGATAGCTAACATTTTCATGGAAACGGCTGAGAATGAAAAAGAGCATGCAAAACTCTGGTTCAAAGCGCTTCACGGCGGCTGCGTACCGGAGACAGTTGAGAATCTAAAAGCTGCGGCAGAGGGGGAGAACTACGAGCACACAACGATGTACAAAGAGTTCGAAAAGACCGCAAGGGAAGAAGGATTCACCGAGATCGCTACCCAGTTCAAACTGGTGGGCGAGGTCGAAGCCGTACATGAGAAAAGATACCGGCAGCTCCTTGAGAACATAAACAAAGGCATGGTCTTCAAAAAGGACGGAGTGACGGTATGGAAATGCGGGAACTGCGGATATATCCATGTCGGCAAGGAAGCGCCGGCAGTATGCCCGGCCTGCAAACACCCCAAGTCTTTCTTCGAGGTACAGGCTCAGAACTGGTAAACAAAACAGGCGGGTCCCCCCGCCATTTTTTTTAAAAAAATAAATTGCCGCAAAAGCGGCTTGGTGTTTTATGAAGTGAATTCCGGCTTTGACTTGTGTATGAAGTACGCCACAATGAACCCTATTATCCCATACGGGAGCGAGGTGATAGAGGCGACAATACATATTACTACTGTAATTGTGTGTAATTTCCTGAACAAAACCAAGATTCCAGTGACCAATGATAAGATACCGCCTACAAACCACATATAACCTAATGCAGTAAGTACACTTCTGAGCGAATCGATCGTAGCCTGATCATAATCAGACCCCACTCTATCTATGACTGAATTCATAATAGAGTCGATATTAGATATAATGGTCAAGCTGAGGTACAGTATGATTACTGCCCAGATGATCGAAAGCATGGCCAATATGATCAACTTTAAACTTAGTTTTGAAGACCACACAGATCTTGTATGAGATGGCATCGGCGTCCCAGACGTTGAACCCGTCTGACCAACCGTTGCGCCGCACGTGGGGCAGAAAGTGTCTGAATCACGCAATGGAGCACCGCAACTTATGCAAAAGTTTGAAGAATTATCATCCATATTCATCAAAACCATATCGAATTGCTCCTATATAGTCTTTGAATCGGGGTTGGATCGTTCGAACAGCTATATATACATATTTTGACAATACTAAATATGAGGTATTAACCTGACATATTGTTCAAAATGTGGAAAAGAGGTTAGCGATGGACAGTCTTTCTGCCCGAACTGTGGCGGATCGCTATTAAGTACGCAACCTATCAATCAAGTAAACAATAATAACCAGTATCAACAGAATAACAACTACAGACCACAATATAGCGGGAACAGCGGCGGAATGTTGTCGACCATACGTGTTTGTGGGCTCATATGGGGAATAATTTCAATTATTTTTGCAGTTCTTTATCTAATACTTATGATAGCGGTCATCGCTTTCGGTGCTGTTTTAGGTTCCACGGACATAGTACTTTTTGCTCTTGTCTCTGGCGTAGCAACATTCGTGTTGTGTCTAATAAGTGGAATACTTGCGATTATATGCTCTTCAAGAATAAACAGACGGGAAAGATACAACAGTTGTTTCATATATTGCCTTGTTGGCTCTATATTGGCGCTTATCGCGGGCGTCTCTGCTATATTCGGAGTATTCTTCTTTTCAATACTGCTATTCATTGCTGGAATAATCGGAATCGTTTTCGCTATACTGCTGAGAAACGAGCAACAAAATTTCATTTCATAAATTCTAATGCCGCTTCGGCGGCATTTTTATTTTTATACACGTTTCCCCCCCCCCAAATAATGAAACCTTCGCAGATATAAAAAAAAGAGGTTTTACCTCGTGTTACCAAGGTCTTTTTACCGTGGCCATTGTGGCATCGTTGTATCTATAGCCAGCTTATATCCTGACTTTGACAGGATGGCCCGCAGATCGTAACGCTGGCCATGTGCCGCAGGGACGCCATCGGACGCAAAGATGAAAGAAGTGTTCTGAAATACGGGTTTATGACCAAACAAACACGTTT
>Ga0123357_10002436_pt1 | contig 20753 bp, 7 predicted proteins | sample TergutEmb28metaG_FD_89873 | JGI IMG/M metagenome (GOLD analysis project Ga0123357, IMG submission 89873) | Embiratermes neotenicus P4 segment gut microbial communities from Petit-Saut dam, French Guiana - Emb289 P4 | ecosystem: Host-associated > Arthropoda: Insects > Digestive system > Gut ... | reverse complement strand
TTTTTTATTTTTTTTTCCCCCCCCCAAACACAAAAACACAAAAATTTTTTTTGAGAAAAAAAAAAATTGAGGACCCCCCCCCCCCCCCCCCCCGCTCTGCACCAAGTTACGCTTATGCGTAGAACTGCCCTCATTCTTCACACATTGACCTTTCATTCTTTTACGTACACTGAACCAAAATATACACGCTAGTGATGATAAAATTTAATTTCACATGACACATTAATTAAGTTTTAAAATAATCGAAACACCGAAATACCTTTAAGAGAAAAAATATTCTATGTCAACTGCAGGTACAATATTCCACTGTCTGTGAAAACACGATAGTTCAAAATACACACTTGGATAAATTAAAAATGGAAATATTAAAGCAAAATCAAATTTTATACGTGAATGAACAGATAATATATTAGTACTCGCCAGCATCATAAAAATAATTTGAACTGTCTCAACATACTTGTTCTATTTCACACACGACTGCGTACATTAGAAACAATAATCAGAATGTAATAGTCCTAATGTTGCCAGATTCCAAAGTCACGCATTTTTACCCTAGCAACGTTCAAAACCAAATAGTGGAATTTTTGCATTTCACATTTTATATCAACAGGTTTATTCTAGGAATTAAATACACGATTAAAATAGGGTAAATGTCTTCTTCACCCACGTGAATTTCGTACGACTGCACAGAATTTGAATATAATGTTTTCAAATGTTTTATTGTGTGCATTTATACAGGATATTCTAACACGAAATGCGTTCGCTATTCTCTTTTAAATTATCCCAACACCCACCCGTAAAATTAAGTGGTAACAGCGCATAGTGTGTTTCGGTTCCATCTAGAGCTTCTGATTTTATCAGTTTAGTTCCGACTGTTATTTAGCGAATAACACTAGAACTGCGGACAGACAAGTTTCCAAAACTGTTGTACATTCGGACAAAAAGTAACATGTGTCCCAATAAAAAAATTCATGAAAATACTTTACTTTCCTGAGTTCTTACAATAATTTTTACTCGTTTGTAATAATGTTGTCCCTGAATAACGCAGCTCAATAATTACCCTAATCAATACAAGTTTTCAGTAATGACAAAGTTAACAGCGTGATTAAATTGCAAACATTCGAGGCTACCAGCAAATCCAACAAACTTAATTAAAATCGTAACCTGATCCAAATTTAAAAGAAATTTTCGCCACATAGTAGGACATACTAATATTTTATTTGGCTCATAACTTTGTTTATAATTTGCCTACATGCTTTTTCCAAGTGAGACATCTCCATTGTGTTGAAATGCTAAAATTACAACATAAACATGATACAGAAGAATAAAAAACCAGCTAGATCTCACTTATTTTATTGTACTTCTTATAGGCTCAACATGTTTCGGGCACAACTATGCCATCATCAGGAGCTCGCGAATATGATGTTGATTACCACATTGGTCGTTTCGTTCTTGGTTTGCTTAGGTTGGAGGTTAGGTGCGGTTAGGCTGGAGTAGTGTCCGGGTTGCAGGCTGCAGCACGGACACTACTCTAGCCTAGCCGCACCTAACCTCCAACCTACAGCAAACCAAGAATGAAACGACCAACGTGGTAATCAACATCATATTCGCGAGCTCCTGATGATGGGCATAGTAATGCCCGAAACATGTTGAGCCTATAAGAAGTACAATAAAATAATAAGTGACATCTAGTTGGTTTTTTATTCTTCAGTTATCAAAATGATGCACGGTCCAATAAATATCATATATGATACAGTCATACACAACTTTACATTTATTAGATTATATAGGTTATAATTCAACTGCATGTTTCGGCCTAATTACAAGGCCTTCTTCAGGCTGACCTTTCACCACACCACGCCTACTGAAAGATCAGCCTGAAGAAGGCTTTGTAATTATGCCGAAACATGTAGCCGAATTATAACCTATATAATCTAATAAATATAAAATTGTGTACGACTTATATATATTTACATTATAATTTTTGCCTACATGTGCTTACAACTATGGTAAAATAACACCCATAAATCTATTTATTTTTTCAGAGGGATAAATACGTGCGATTTGTTGCTGGATATGTAAATCAAAAGGACAAAACTAAACGCACAATCAGACAACTTAAATGTGCTACATGTAAAAGATATTTATAGTACCCAGCTGGGAAAGAGTACAACTTCACCATTTTACAGTTCACAGCTTTGTGAAAAATATGCTGACCATAAACATGAAAAATTTGACCTGTTCAAAAACATTGTTCCACTTATTCCTATGTAAATAAGTTGCGTGATTTTGCTATAGATCTGTTGCACGCTTTATATCAGGCTGTTCTGTGCATGGTTAGCTTATGAAAATGGAACATTCTCACGCTTAAAATGTTTCTGTACCTCGATCACTTCAAATACTCCGCTGCTGTTATCTACACGATACTTCTGTAACAACTATCTGAACTTAAGGTTGCTCATATAAAGTTCAACGTAAACAGGGAAGAACGAAATAACATTCTACCTTCTTTACACTGCAACCGAAACTGATCGTAACAGAATTGGACTAAATAATTTAAAACCTAAACCTAAATTGCTAATTTTAAATATCCTGCTACACATGCTCCTGCAGTATAGAAACAGTAGAACGACACGTGATGAAACTGTCACATTTCGAGAAAATGCTGCCAATTTATAGTAAATTTCTTCTGCAAAACCTACGTCTTTATTTGGCACGTTCAAATAATTCAAAACAGATAACACACTTAAAAATATTTTGTGAGCCTCCATATTTCGTGTAAGTCAATAATAATAATAATAATAATAATAATAATAATCGAACTAAAATGGAGTAGGGCCACTTGTTGACCCGTTCCAGTCACCCACATCTAGAAGTCACTTTAAAGTTGTGCCCTGGTTTCTTCTGTCATTTGGTATGTAGTTTTTCATTATTCTTGTTAAATTATTTCGGGGCATTTTTCTTTTTCTCTTAGCCCTATAACATTCCAAACTGCATATTTAAATCGCAGTACCTTTACCGACTCAACTTTTGGGAATAATCCTTACGGTTTCTTCTTGTGAGACTGGCCAGTAGCTACAATTTCCCCTGAGTGGGTTAAACGCCCGTAACAGAGTACGTCCAGTGGTATGATTGCTAACTTTAGCCTCTGGACAGGCATGTTTTGGATGGATTTTCCTCAGTTCCGGAAGAAAAAGTTCTATCGCTCTGACTCGAACGTCATTACCTCGTTTGTAGAAATAGAAGGTGAGGAAGACGGTTGAAGAGGGCATAATATTATTCATCGCTACTCTTTATAATCCCAGCAACATATACCGTACTTTCTACCACTGAAACGTCCATTAAGTTTTTGCAGCCATGCAGAAAGACCAATATTGTTAAAATCGATTAAGAATGATAATGGCGTTTTGACGGAACAATTCACACAAGCGCACCATAAGAGACAACGTGACCTTATTTCCTGATATATAATGAAATCTCTGTTAAATTAAATAAGCCCGCTAATTTCTCCATAGACCTACATTATTAAATAGTGTAACCTCCTGCTACGTTACACTATTTCAATAAGCGCAGATAAAAATAAATATTTATTGCACGCAAAAAAATTTTGGACATATGTATGTAAGAATCACACCTATGTGAGTTTGAAAATTCCACTACATTCGACAATTCTAATACCGACAAAACAATAATACATCTCCATATTTACGCTATTACAGACGTTGTCAAGAGTTAAACAGTGCGTTCAGGATCACGAAATTCTTCTTCGGCTTCTGCAATACAGTTCCAGAATCAACAAAACAACAGAGCTTAAAACGAATAAAATAATTTCGATTTATTTTTCTACAAAAGTAAAATCACTGTCAAAAATCAGAAGGCAAAAATACAGTAAAGGGCTATATTTGTGAATCACTCAGTTCTACACATCTTTTGATAAAACGCTCGACCTCACTACTTTTACATCAAAAATTCTACATAGTCTACATGAAACTTGAAACACAGGAGTAAATGTGTATTCTTTATTTTATCTAACTTTTTACCACAGACAGAAACGCTGCAAAAAAATATATTTTGAAGCAGTTCTGCGCTTTGTCGATTTCTTGTATCAAAGAATATTAATTTTATTGTAAAGGTTAATTCAACTAGATAAAGATTCACTAATACAAAGCATCTTTACAAGTACCGAATACTCTATTTTCCAAATTTACGCACACTACACTTAATAATAAAATAAACTTTACATAAAATAAAATATTTGCTCAAAACCACACATTTCTTCACAACTGCTTCCAACTATGTCATAAATATCTTACAATCAAATCTACATTCTGTCACTTTTCATATTCAAAGCACAGACGTATTGGGAACATAAAGTTTGTACCGAATTTCAGACTTTATGCATGCCTGCCTAAGTCGAAAATTTTGAAAAGTAATCATATATGTATTTCAGACAAAAAATAATACATCGTATACGATAATAATGCGTTCTGATTACATTACGAGCTACTTCAGCTTTTTAGTTTCTAGTAGTCTATAATTAAAATATAAGGGGCGAAATAAAAAATTTCTTGTGTCACGAACAGATATAAAATTTGCATTGTTTTACGTCCACTTCCACTGAATTAACCACAGAGTTATAATTATCTCAGCTAGGCAATTTATTCCACGTCTTTTTTGGGGGGTGGTGGGAGGGGGGTGGGGGACTGTTGGACCTGCGCGTTCATGAGAGTGGCCCAATGGACTGCACCGTGAGCCAGGAAAGTCCACATTCTGACAACTGGTTTCTTGAACACATTGTTTAATGTTATACTCCCATCTGCACCTAGACCATAGATAAGCAAAGTGACCTCTTCCCAAAAAAACTTCCGACTGAAGCTTTATATGCATTTCTCACTTATACCATGTGTGTACTCTTCATTAAATAAGGGCTTTTATACTAAATGTTGACTGGGAAGAGTATATGTGATATAAAACAAAAATCCATGTTCTGTGTTATCTAGAGTGTGTATATAATATTGTGAAGCGAATATACTCTGTAAAATAAGTATTTTGGTTTATAAGGATTAAATATTGGGAACGGGCATTCCGGAGGTCATAACATGCTAAGGAAGAAATATCTGGTGGCTCATTGCCTGGATCACAAATATACAGACAAATGATCAGCATATTAAAAGAATATTTACACTTATTGATCTGATAAATACTTCAAAATATATTTCTACAAAGAGTATTAATGTACTCAAAAATCAAGTAATCTGAAGCTACATACTAAGAAGTAGCTTGAGAATAGTTTAAATATTTTTATCAAATTAATATTCTTTGTAGAAATATATTTTGAAGTATTTATCAGATCAGTAAGTGTAAATATTCTTTTAATATGCTGATCATTTGTCTGTATATTGGTGATCAGCCTAATAAAAGAATATTTTCACTTACTGATCTGATAAATACTTCAAAATATATTTCTACAAAGAGTATTAATTTGTAATAAAAATATTATTATAAAATTTAATAAAAATTAATGAAATAAAATAGTTAATTTTAACACTTCTTGAAAGAGTTGAGAAATGCATTTTATAATTACGTGCTAACAGTGCGTCTTCTTCAAACCACTACTTCATGCACGCAGTCACGTCAGTAGGTCCATCTACATGCCTCATTCTAAGTAGGCGTAATTCTTCATTATAAATTTCAAATGACTTATTTAACGTTACGTCTGTCTGTCTGTCTCAATGACAGGCAAAAAATGACACAGAAATTTTAAAAGCGCTCATGGTTTTATCACTTTATCACTTCCAACAGGCAGAATGGGACCAAAATGGTTGAAGACTGATGGAAAAATAATAATTAAAGAGTGAAAATGTAATTAAACTTTCACTGCACTAATGAGTCATTTATATTCCCACGTCACCAGCAACTAGGAAATATAGAAAATTTCAGACAAAACCTACACGCCCTGATTAAATTAATGGTCAATGTTTGTGCGATTCTGACAGTCATGCAGCTGTATTGTGATCAAGAGAAAGCAACTGGATTTATTACCGCGTTTTATACCTACTAAAGAAAATTTATTTATTAAATATGTGTCACCTAAATGACCTCCGTATTGCCCATTCTTACTGATTTTAGAAAATGTGCTGAACAATCATGACCAAATTATGCTCACGCTTCGTCAATTTATAGAACTGCATTGAAAAGAGAAAAATGTAAAGTAAACGGTATTTTAACTATACGTACAATGAAAACGGGTGAATTAAACTACATTAAATACAAGGGAGTAAATGTAATGTACTTTAGGGGAAATATAAATATTAGATTTTCTGTGTCGGTAATAAATACTAGCGTGCATTGCATATGATAAAATAGTACTATCGATATTTTATGTGTAGCTTAGTTATGTGCATTCAAAACATATTGTTTGTGATGTTCACAATTCGATATATGTCGATTATTTCTTAGAATGTAATGTACATGCCAAAAACCGATCGGTAAAAAAGTCAGAAACCAGAAATATAACAATCACAACAATGGTATTCCCCCTAATATAGATATACCTGGTTGTTGTTACTTACGTAATAGAATTAAACTTCGAAAAATGGAATAAGGTAACTGTATTTACCTCAATTTGTTTGTATTTCTTATTTTCCTACATTAACTTCATTCTTTTACCTTCACTGAAAAGTGCAATAAAAATATTTATTTGGTACAAGAGGCGTTATTTCATTTTCAAAATGAATTACTACACTCCTGGTGCCATAATTCAATTCCAATCGAAAAGTAAGAATAAAATATCAAACCCATAATTTGACATGCCGAACCAAACCATAAGAAGGATTTTTATTTGCCAGTTGAAATGTGTACAGAAACATTACTTGATTCACTGTTGTCTGACCGACGGTTAGCTCCATTAAAGTTGACCTATTTTCAATCATCCAGACAAGCAACCTCCATTAGTCACCTGCTCACCAACTCATCTTCCCTCCCTCGGTCAGCGCGGCTACCAAATTAACACTTTGACGATGTTTAAACGCATTAATCTTTAAGCACCCCTAATTAAGTCTATTTAGACACTTCAGCAAACCCCTCTGTCGTTGTCAAGCCGTGTACAGTGCCACAAAATATCAGTATGTTTTCCTGCACAGAGATGGAATGCAATCCGATGTTTGGGGGGATGCGGGAGACATGTGAAGGAGAAGAAAATTGGTGTTCTATTTATACCAGTTACTTAGGTTTCGTGTGTACAACCACTGTGATAGATAGATAAATATGAATGTGGAACAACACGAAGACTGAAGTACTCGGAGAAAAGCCTGGCCTAGAACCACTTTGTCCACCAAAAATTACCTCAGATCGAACACAGGCCTTCGTGATACAGCAATATGTGAAATCGTTGTCCTCAAATCAGTGAACCATCCAAAGTTTTCACAAAACTTTCCACCAAAAAATGTTCCCAATTTGTGTATGTGGTCACAACGGGTCGCGATTTCGAAATCTATTTTCTTTTCATTTTCTATATTGGGCATACCAAAGGTTTCTGAAATGTATCATCATTTCACAATTATTTCTGAAACTGAAAAGGCCAGAAAAGTAATCTGTGAAGGCTGAAGACATCGAATTATTACGTAGTGTCTTAGAATTTATACCTCTGAAATAAAACTTTCTTCGGTCATAAATACTCGAATGTAACAACGTAATATTACTAAAATGAAGGCAGCATGTTCAGAAACGTGTGCATTATCATCCGTTACTTTAAAACCACTTTCAATAGGATTAGACGTCTGTGATTATGCTTCTCTGACGGAAAAGTCGAAGGCTCTTTCGGTCAAATCTTTCCGATCCACAAGGCATAAGATCCATTCACTGAACAGTTAGCTAGAACAACGGTTTTGAAGCAAAATTTTCCTGTGGCCGCAATAAAATTTAGATAAAATATATGCCGTCACATAACTTGGTACATAACAATTTTCACCGGGATAATCCTGTAAATGAAGTTGGCATTACTTTAAAATTTTAAGCAAAGCACGACAAAAATTTAACTATCTTATGCACGGTTTCAGGCTTGGATTGCTTGACCCGTTAGGATGGGACCGATAGGCTGCCCTGAAACATCATACCTACTGACCGGCGCTGCGTAAACATACTGGAAGAGCCAAGACTTGCTATTGCCCTAATCTACAGCAGCTTGCTGAAAGGTAACATGCTCGCTGGAAGTTCTTCCGCAGCTAACGAAAGATTTAGACAACAATAAAACAAATGCAAACTTGAGGGCGAAATTTTGTTCCCTAGTAGCAAAGACAAACAGCAACGGGCTGCAAATAGTCAATTAATTTACAAGGTAACTTTTCATCTTAAGATTGGAAAGGGTTTTCAAAACCTTACTTATTCACGAAAATGGCTGAAGGTATATCGTAAGGTTTTCCTGCCAGAATGTATTCATTTTAGCTCTCCCATGTGTGCTGCATGCCTGCCCATCTCATCATTATTTTCTTTAATATTCGGTTAAGAGTACAAAATACGACTCTCTGTACTCGTCGATACACAATATTCTTTTTTCTTGTTTGTGTGTGTTATTTAACGACGCTCTCAATAGCTAAGATCATATAGCATTACTCACACGCATGACTGAATGACAATAGAGCAGAAATGCAGTGGTATCCTGATGGGAATATCGCAGTATTCGGAGAAAGACCTGCCCTCTATCAGAAATTCCACTCGGAATGGCCTCGAATTTAACTCTGGTGTCGGCCTGAGCCATAGCATGGCCAGCAATATTCCCTGTTTTCCTGTTGCTACTCTCATCCTACCTCCGACTATTCTCCTCGGAACCCGGTTTTCCAGCATCTTACCTACATTACATTCTGGTAGGCTAGGACATGAAGTGTCACACAGGTTCCTCTAAATCCAACATATCATCTGGCACAAGAAACTAGAGATAAGGAGTCCCAGTGCTCGATCTTCCTGCGTGCAGTTTCTTAGGCTGTTATTATAATCAGCTCGTGGGCGCAATATATTTCGGCTTATGGTTCAGAGAGGGTGTCATGATAATTCCTGGTCAGATATATATTTCCTACCTCCGGCAATTAAGAGTAGATACAATTTAATGGCGAACATGCCGTTGTGCCTATATAAAATATAAAACAAAGGCATTTTTTCGTCAAAAATAAATATTTGTGTTGGACTGAAAAAAGACGGTTCTTTTATATAAGAACTGATAGCTTGAAAATGGAGGGAGCAAGTTCCTTCGAAATATCGGTAATTATTTGCAAAACGGCACTGCACCATATCCCCAAACACTAGATAAAAACCGCTGTTATAATCTAGAAACTCTAACGGTCGGTAGCTTACGGGTTTAAAATCATTTCTTTAAATTGAAAGATTATTTTTTAATAACATACAGAGCGTTTAGAACAAACTCGTAACGCCTTCGTTCCTATCTCCTGTAATCCTGGCCCCACAATTATTACTATCATTAACGTCAGTTTACTACATTTTTAATTAAATTAATTTTTGCGAAGAACCTACTGCGTAGAGATTCCATCTACGAATACGTTAAATTGCTCGGGTACAATTTCAAAGTTTCGCTCCGTCTTCATATTTGTAACTGTCTACTTACAACGACGAATGTGCTACATTTATGATCCACGTGGTACTTCAGGGCCAAATAACTCCAAAGAATCAACAGTCAACAACAACTATAAAACTACAAGCAATTCCGCCATACTCCGATTTAAAATTCTGCAAGACATCGTTAAAATAAAAGTTTCTTAAATATATTTCGAAAATAAAATAACATGCATTACATCAGCAGTGTTAGTGCGTATACCACACACTTTCGAACGTTCACCACGTTATTAGTACTGACTATGATATTATAGCTTTGGGGTAGCCTCCATAACTCTCGTAAGAAATTTCGTGAAAATCGGTCAATATTTCATAATCTGAAGAGGAGACATACAAACGCTATGTTCTCAACCTTCCGTCAGTAACAGAAAAATAAAAAGTAAGCTAATAGTAAATCTAAAAACCTCAAGACAAAACAAGTAATATTGCTTAGACTCGTGTAACTTCAGCTACGTTACTATTATTATTATTATACTCAAAATGCTAAATGGTAATGAAGGCTACTCAGGAGCAAGTCTTTGGCCTTGAAAGCTTGGTTAGGGTTCGTCTATCTCCTAGCGTAGCTTGTAGAGAAAACATATAGATCACGTCAAGGACATGTCTGTAACTTGACACTGTTTAACACCATACGTTAGTTGTCCAGTTAAAACAAGCCTAATGTCAAAATCACGCACACATCTAACCAGGTAGAACACAACATAAAATTCTGTCTCCCATAGTAGAAGTAACTCGCATGCACACTGCACAGAATGCACTTCAGTCTAATTAATTTTTAAATGGTGTACACTGTTTATGGTCATAAATATCTGAAGGTCTGAATTCCCCTCGCTAAACCACTACAAAGATCGTAGTCATGCTCGGTAATTACCAACAACAGTTGTTAGCATTACACGTATAACACTAAAACCCCATTTTGAATGTATGCAATATAAACTCTCGTGTTGTGTTATTCTATGTTTGTTTGTAACTATGTACTATAAATAAATATAAATTGTATTGTTTCATTTTATGAGGTTCATTAACACTACAGTACGGAGTTTAGCTACGTTATATATAAAATTACATTTCCTGCTTCATAGAGAACGCATTCTACACCCACTCTACAGACCAGTCGGTTAACGTAGTGTATGGATATACTCATGTGAAACACACTAATACATTGCGTGGGTCGTAGTCTCGCTCTGTTCAAGCAGGTGACATATATTCCGACCACTGGGCTTTAGGATATTCGTTCCATTACCGACTGTAGGCGATGTCTTTATGAGATAGTATGCATTGTTTCTGCTTTGAACATTACTTGCTGGACACGAATCGAACCCGGATCTTTTGAATGATAATGTTAGGGTTTGTCGTGTCCATGTTAATTACATGGTACAGACGCATAGGCGGTGCAGTCCTTGGATGGTTATTCACTTTAACAGATTTATAAACCCAATAGAACATGAACGTAATCACTGGATACGAAACCGTGCCAGTTCCAGCCACCTCCCAACGCCAATTAATTTACCCGAAATATGTCTTACTGTTATCCTAAAAATTTCTTCGCTGTTTCCGAACAGGTGTTCCTTCGAAAAGTATTTATGCATACCCCATTTTTCCTCTCCATATTACCAGCCTGTCATAGACTCCCACATTCCATACGCTTAGCAGTAACAAGTAACCTACAAAACAGTAAGTTTCACATTAAGGGACACCTTATATTCCCGTCTTCCCTCTTCGGCATGGGTCCAAATATTTTCAGATATTTTTTCAAATGTTGGCAATTTATGGTCTACATTGAAAGTAAAACACCCACTTTCACTGCTACACATAACAAATTGCAAAACTGTGGTTTTATTATTACAAAGCAAACTTAAAACAACCTAAACATACCCATCCTAACGTCGAAACTGTTTTAAAATACACGATCCTCTACTCAATTTTCCCAGCTCATCGCTGGATGAAATAAATCCTGCAATCAAATAACTAAACAACCACACTCACCGCCATTACTGTGCTTCTGTAGGGCACATAAAATTCTTCCGCTCTGTCAAGCTCTTAGTTCCACAAACACGTACTGTATATCTATCACCCAATCCTCCATTTATTCCGTGCATTCATTATCACCATTCACCACCACAAAAATCCACTCTTCTAAGTACGTCCATCGCACAAATTCATAAAGCTTAACACGACACTTGTAATACTACACTGAATCACGCCATCACTCATAGAACCAACCACCCCAGTCAGTCAAGCAACTGCAGCCAAGGTCAGCCAATAAAAATGCAAGCTTCACAATCCTCCTTCTCCCCTCAGGTTAGTTGTCTTTCACCTAAAATGCCTTCATCAACGTTTCGCCAAACAGCGACGAATGTAAGATGGAAAATACGGCGAGTGGGTACGGCGTTTTAGCCTGTTTCGTAACGTATGTTATTCACGTTCTGCCGGTGACAAGCGGTAGCACAGCTCCACATAGCAACACGAGGTAAAAAGAACCGTCAAACATGATGGAAGAAGTCAAATGGACCTACTTTAATGTACCCCACAGAGCGCAGTTCTGTGGAGTTTAATAGTCGCTCAGCAAGTCAAAAATTTCCCCATGTTGTATGAACACAAAATTTGATTGTCGTGTTAATAAGAGCCCTCTTCTGGTCCCTAAAAAATTTCTGCTCTAATATTATCCAAAATAAATAAACAAATGACCGTCGAACTAAACAACAATTTTATAATACCAATATACCTACGAGTTTCGACCTCGCGAGATCATTCTCAGGCTTTCGCTAGAACATTTTAAAAAACAATATACAGATTCTTTTTGCTGGAAATGATATTTCATTTCTTACAAAATATTGTCGCAACTTCTGCGGTTCTTTTTTATATATTCAGTAAATTTTTAAATGGATGAAAGATAAAAAGATAAAATGTATACTACTGTTGAAATTAGAGGGAAAACTGCTCTTTTAAATTCTAAAAGACTGTACGGAGAAGGCTTAGTAACGTAAAATTCTTAGTTTCATGTGGTGAAATTTGAACAATTCCTTTAAGTTCTTAGAGTGCCAGCCTATTATCTTAAAGTTTGTTTAATGATTTCTCCGACGTTGAAGTTTTCTGACTAATACCTTACGTCTGTTCCACTACCAGAGATATTTGCGTTGTTCCCGAATGCCCTATTATATCTGTCACTACCAGACGCACACCTTGCAAGTTTCAACTCACCAAATTATAAAGGTTGTTTTTATTTTATAAATTTATCATGACAACCTAAGCATAGACACTGAAATTACTTCGTGTGTTTCTTTAAGCCGAATTTACTATGAGATAATTGACGAATAATTTTAAATTTAGACATCCTGTTGTTTCTAATTAATAATTATGTAATTATTCGTCAACATAACTAAGTAGATATGTATTTTATTGCTGCAACATGTTTCGAGGTTCACAGGTCATCATCAGGTTAAAATGCATTTGTGTACAAGACATAAAAGAGGTATATAAATTTCTTTTTAGACTCGAGATGTCACTTTTTATGTTTTTCATATTGCAATAAAAACATGGCTTAAAATGAACAGATAATCTATTACTTACTTACTCCATGGTGCAGAGTCCTTCTTGAGAAGCTAACTGGTTTGCAGCTAGCCAAGAAATTCCCCGCATTTCACGGAACCCGAAGGTTCATTACCGCACTCAAAGCGCCCGCTCCAGAGCAAGCATCCCTCATGTGAGTGTTTCTTAACAAAGTTTTTTACAGGGAGGGGTTGTTAGCACCTCGCCCAACCCCCAAGCTCGAGGACCACCCTCGTCGGCTGTCCGGGACTGCGTATTCAATTTATTCGCAGCTACCCTCCTTATCGGAAGCCGTTCCTCTATCCGCAACCTGAGGACGCGCCACGCCGTGGTGACAGGGACCCACTGCATGCAGGTAATCTATTAGATAATGTATTAATTTAATCCATATTTAACCCATATTTGTAATGAAACATGAAAAACATTACAACTGATATCTCATTTCTAAAAAGCAATTTATGTACCCTTTTTATGTCTTATACAGTATGAATTTTAGCTTGATGGTTAGTTGTGAAGGTCTAAATAGATTGCAGGAATGAAATGCATATACACTTAAATGTGTCGACGGAAGTTTACGTAATTATAAGTGATTTTTGAATTGGTGAGCATTATTTGTATAAGGCGAAATATCGCTTCTGCGTGTTGGCTATTAACGCGATTTCAACGACTATGGTAGCGATATAATTTTGGGTAGGGGCCAAATTTATTCTTATCTTATGCTATTATTATTACGCGATTTTCTTTAACGTGAAGCCTCACCAGTACGCAACTATCGTGTTATAGTAGAAATGACTGTATTAATATTATTTCCTGACATGCAATTTGGTTTTGTTCGCTGTTCCTACATGCAAAGGTACAGTAGTTACTAAGAATTTACTCTGTTCTATGGACGCAATTGCACGGTATAGACTGCAGGCGGTCTACAAAGTTCTTGGTGACATTATCACGACCATTTTATTTAGAGACACATCGTCCTGCGTGAATTAGCTCTGTAGCTGCAATACCGCACACATCAAATGTCAATTATCAGTTTCAGTAACTGTTACGTAGCCTCTTTGGCAGTGTGAGAAATAGTCAGGTTAAATGCAAACAATACAGGTAATAAAATGAAATGCCAACTTGATGCAACTAGGTAATTTGATTGATGTATTCTTAGCTTGAAATGTTTCGGGTACATACGTCCATCATCAGGAGCATTGGATGTTGAGTTGCAGCATATGGTTTTCTGCACCGAGTTTTTGGATGGGTGGTGGTCTTGAGAGCTGCTGCGTAGGTCCGCACCGTACACACGGCCTACGCAGCAACTCTCAAGACCACCACCCATCCAAAAACTCGGTGCAGAAAACCATATGCTGCAACTCAACATCTAATGCTCCTGATGGTGGACATATGTACCCGAAACATGTCGAGCTAAGAATATATCAATCAAATTACCTAATTGCATCAAGTTGGCATTTCACTTTACTTCATGAGGAAGATGCACGGTCAAACAACCCTCAAACACAGGCAATATACTACAACGTAATACTGAGGCGCGTTCGTGTGACGATTGTTACCGTGCAAAAGCAATAATCTTAAATATTATAAGTGATAGTCTTCATTCTTTTCTTAGTTATCCAGAATGCAAATCGCATCTTTTCCGCGCTTTATTAAATTTCCGCCCGCAATCTGTCTGACTCTACCATATTTCTCCACATCATCTATCAAACGGTATATTTTTCGGAAAAAAATTGTTGAAAATAAAATTTGTCTTTTTATTTACTCTACATCATTTGCTTGAAACATTTCTATTCTAATAATAATTTTGAAAGATATTATCATAAAAGCGCATATATATCTTGTAAAGTTCACTTTATACTTGCCCTATTTTAATCTAACTTGAGTTTTCTGGACAGATTTTTTAAAAACTTTCAAATACCAAATTTCAAGAAAATTCAACAAGTTGGGGTCGAGGTTTTACATGCGGACAGACAGACATTACAAAGGTAATAGTCGCTCTTGGCTATTTTGCGAAGGCGCCTCAAATTTATACCTTACGTAATGGTTCAACAACGTAAAGGAATGTAAAATAATATAGAATTTCATTTCCTTCACTATCCTTTTTAACATCTCATTTCACAGGGACACAACACATAAACGTCAACATCTAAAAGTTTCAATATGGACCAGAGAACGAATAGACAGCACGGAGGTGACCTCGTTTACAACCAAAAAAACACTTGAATATGCGTCTCACAAGACTTATTTGCCGGCCCTTGCCCTGACTCGTTACCAGCTATATTTTTACAAAAATTCAGAATATGAAGTCATAATTTCCAGCTTCAAATAGCCTTAAATAAAATTCATAAATTTTCAGTAAAAATAAGGCTCAATTTAAAGTGGCGACGTTCCCCAGCATATATCTTATTAACCTAATTTAAACACATATTAGATAAGAAAATAGGCTTCAGTCCCCAAACTACCGTAAAATAAGAATTCTCTTTGTTATGGCATCCACACGCAAAATAAATAAACTCCAACTGCAAAATAAGATTATATCCTTTCGATATTAGGATTTGTGTAGAGGAAATTTTGAATCTGATACAGAAATTAGCCCATTCAAATGCCGAAATCTAGATTAATAAAAAAAATCTTTTAACAAAAGCAATATTAGACCAAAATTTATTCAATATCGATAATCAATATTATAGAAAAAAGGCATCAACTTCTACTACTCCATTTTAACAGAACTTTATCATCAATATGGATGAACTTCAAATGTCCTAACGCAGTACAAAATCACTGTACACTTCAGATATATCGATGTATTACTACACTGTATGATATAGCCACGCCAATACAAAAAATATAACTCAACATGTCAACAATAAGTCTTCCGAAACTGAGCTTCACAAACGAGAAAGAAAATCACAAAAGCACAAATTTGTTTTATTCAGAAAGTCTCAGAACCCCAAACCCCCAACGATATCTCCCGTGAACAAATAAATACAGAGATGTTGATAAGTTCTTAGCCCGACCAGGAAGGAAACAAACTAATGCTTCTGTCAGAATGGCGTGAATTTCCTTCGGCGCCTTGCCTTGCACGAAAAGGAACTTGCTGACAGCTCGCATCTCGATTTTATTGATATCGTGCGCGTCCCTGACATGTTTCCGAGCTTCTTTCCTTCCTGGTCGGGCTAAGGACTTATCAGCAGCCCGGTACATACCTTCCACTCTCACACACTTCTCAGCTTGAGATCTTCGATCTTATTGGATGTCGGACAGCTGTGGTTGACAGTTGATTATCGACGTTTCGGAAAACATATCTGTACCATTTTCGACGGTCAATCAGTTAAAATGCCTACCTACGCCGTGTAATATCCCAGAAGAGCGTAAACCTCAACTACGCTGCTGCGAAAGCAATCAATCTCGCATCTCATCTTGCCACACACTCAAAGATAAATTATCATTAGTAAAGAACTCAATCGATAGACCAAGTATAAGAAGAGGTTACAAAGAAAAACAACAAATCAATCAATTCTTACGAAACTATTAGTATCATAAGAGAACTATAATGCAGAAATCAAAACAAGTTAAACACAGAGAACACAAAATGATGCTCCAAACAACGTCACCCCCAAATGCTGCACCTTCGCCTAGACAAGAAAAGAAACAAAATTTATAGGATTGTTCTTAGTCATATTTCCAGTTTCCGTTTCCGTTCCTTTCCCAAATTGTCAATCAATGTACACCAGTATATACACCGTACTTGTCTTGACGGCAAGCTTTCATATATTTAGCGTATGTATGGAAATGTGCAATCAGTATATCACCAGGCTCTTTAACTTCACCACGACAGTAGGTTCTGGGCCTTCAAAGTTAAATAAGTCAGTAAAAGACTAATACACTAGTTGAGTAAAGAGAGACCAACTTCATGTCACTTGCTTCATTATTTCTTTATTTAATGCTCGACATGTTTCCGATGTTAATACATCCATCCTCAGGAGCTTGCAGCTCATGTGTTGAGTTATTTCATGGGTTGTATTGCTCTGGTTCGATGTGTGTTGGTGTTACGTGGTGGTTTGGCTGGGGTGGTGTGGTATCTGTATGCAGGCTGAGGCACTATGCGGATACCACACCATCACAGCCATACCACAACGTAACACCAACACACATCGAACCAGAGCAATACAACTCATGAAATAACTCAACAAATAAGTCGCAAGCTACTGAGGATGGATGTATTAACATCCGAAACATGTTGAGCATTAAATAAAGAAATAATGAAGCAAGTGACACCAAGTTGGTTTCTCTTTACTAAATTATCAAGATGATGCATGGTCCAATAAACATAAGATTCACTAACACGCCAGTTCACGTACATTAACACATAAGGGTTTACATATCACTGACTTTAAACTTTGTTCCTTACCAGTATACCTCAAAACAACACATAGCTCCTTAAACCAACATAAATTTTGACATGTAATTCTTGGTTTCCTAATTTAAAATTTTAGTACATCCCCAGGAACTTTCTTTCTCTCTTTCACGCCTCGAGAAATAAAAAGGGTATTTATCGAATTTACATTAATCACCTAATTTATTTCCCTTTGGCAATATTACAACGTGATCTCTAGCGCGTTTTTTTATCCGAACCTTTTCCGCTTCAGGGGGCCTTTCAACTCTCGCAGTTGAATATTTTCGAAATTTTACAAGTTAGCAGTTTGCTGTTCTGAAATACTTTGTCCACACTCTGCAATATACACTTTGTTTGTTTTTAAATGCAGACTTAATACGCGTACAGAAAAGTTGGGGCGGGAACAAATAAATCACATTAATAATAACAGAACAGAATGAAAAATATGAATTTTCTAGAAAATCTGGATATTCAATGGCGTCGACATCGTTAGTAAGTGACCTTCTGACCTTTACTAAAATGATTTTCCGTTACGTAAACTACACAGACAACCACCAAACTCTGATAACTCCTTCAAAATCTTGCTGCAGGCGTGGATGGCCCATCCTAATCCCCCCTAATTCCAATAAATTGAGTTTCAGGCAGCTTTTAGTACAAAAGTGAACTACGTCAACACTCTTACTCCCAGGTCGAAAAATATGTGAGCATCTGGCAGCCAGAGAAGTCTTTCGATTGATGTTTCTATTACTGACTATGATCCATGCAGCACGATGATTTTATGATGTTTATTTGAACAACTGCACGATATTTCAATACAAAAATGAATAATATTATAGAGTACGTTATACATATTTTTGTATCAACATATTTTGCGGTTGCAGGAATAAACACTGTCATATTCTCTGTTTCCTTTGTGTGGTTGCGGACAGATAAAAAGTCACCTTACTTCCTGTTGTGCTGTTTGGCTTGAACAAAGGCAGACTGTGCCAAAGATGATAGGGAAAATATCTGCTTTAAAGGGAATTTAATTGTTAGGGCTTAATAATTATGCTGATTTTAAATAAGATGTGGTTCGCTACTTACATTGCGCCATAATTGACAAGTTTGACCTTCAGAACTGCAGCAGCCATTCACAAGTAATTCAGATAGCCAGATTCTTAAACCCTTAAATAAGCTAATGCAACAACAGTGGTCACGTACTTGCATATAAAGAGATGGAAAGGTTATAAGAAACTATTTGGTGTTGAAATAAGAGGTGTCATAGCCCACAAACATAATAATTTGTTTTTCGGGTGCACAGACGTACGATAACATCTGATTATACCAACCATTACAAAAGTAGCAAGAACAGGTGCTACCTTGTCATTTACCTGCGAATCTGTAGAGAGTTTGGGCACATGTTTTTAGAATGGATATATTTATAAACTCACAAATTTTACATATAAGAATATGGAGGATCAAAACTGTCGTACCATGTAAGATTCTCCATCTTGGGCGGGTTTACTTTCCAGTAATCGATCATAGGAACGCAACGTGCCTAACTCCGGCAGGAATATGTTTGGCTTATATTTAACTTGCAATCTCAAATAACACGATGAGGGACACATCCGTTTGGCCTTCTGTCCAATTAGAATTCAAGCAAAAAAACAGCATCGCTGGTCAAAATGCAACCCAAAATGTGGCACCCTCTAGGCTGTACCTTAATACACGTACCTGGTAGTTATTAGACAGAGTCTTGTTGGGTTCGAATAAGGTTAGATAATTATGAATAACAGAAAGGTTTCCTTGCCCTGCCTGCAAACAAACTGTGATTTCACGGTCGTTCGGTTTGTTAGCTATTGGAATTACAGTTATAAGAATTTTAATTCAGTAACAGACAAAAATGGGAGGTCAAATTTAGACCCAACAACTTTGCTGCCCGAGAAATAAATTCCATTATAGCTTCATAATAGGCTGCGTGGACCCCAATTTTACAGTAACTTAAGACATAAATATCAACATTTAATATTTGCAATTAAACTGTAAATTCGATGCTACAGTACTTTAGTTTAACTTCTCAGAAACATGTGCCTTCGAAGGACCGTTGCTTTTGTAGCACAGCACCCATTTTCATTTCTGCGGTTTGCAGCCATTACCACTCATCTTAACATTTATTTCGCCAGGCTGATAAGTATAACAAAAATAAAAGATTAAACGCTCAAACTAATTAATTTAGTAGCTAAAGGGAAACCAAAAATTTGAAATAATTCTATTTGCGGCATAGGGACGTAACCCTTTTATCACCAGTACGCGTAAAACTTGCGAACCAACTTCGGTTCTTGATTACAGGTTGAAAAACACTTCTATATTAATTGCTTTCCTGAGTATAAACTCGTTAAAAAGTTCATAAAATATGAAGGCATAACAACTCAGAAATTAATGTAATTTTCCCCAAAAGGTAAGCCATGAATTTCAAGCCTGCCAACATTTCAGCATAAATAATTCAATTTGCAAGAGATGTGTTTAACCGGTAAGCTACTGTTCCCTTAAACTGTTCAATTAAATGTGTGGTATAGCTATGGGGCCTGTGTAGAGAGCACCACAATACCGCGCAGTTACACATGCAACAGAGCTTTCGGAACCGCCGACTGTTGTTCAGCTGATCATAAAATTATCCGCGTTTTGTTTTACCCGAATGTTTGTCAAAGTTATCACAAATATGCGTTCTAGTAAAAAGTTTCAATCGATAAAAACCTGACGGAAAATAAAAAGCTACTAGACACAGTCCTTAACACAAAACAACATAAAGATAAAGAGAAATGCCAACTTGATGCAACTAGGTAATTTTATTGACGTATTCTTAGCTCGACACGTTTCGGGTACATACGCCCACCATCAGGGGCATTAGATGTTCAGTTGCAGCATATGGTTTTCTGCACCGAGTTTTTGGATGGGTGGTGGGCTTGAGAGCTGCTGCGTGGGTCGTGTGTACGGTGCGGATGGTGCACGGCAGATTTGAATCTGAGGCATCGGGATTAAGAAGAGGAAGTGATAAGCAATTGGCCTTGACGGTAAGTTGCCGTCGTGTCACTGGTATATAACCCGTAGGAATTCAAAAGGAAAATTGATAGTATAGTCCATTACGAATACCAATTTTTTGAACGCGCAAAACGTCTTGTTGCAAAAAAGTTCCATAAAAATATCTAATGTA